>LSQX01309454.1_pt2 | contig 18026 bp, 16 predicted proteins | sample 654561 | NCBI WGS metagenome assembly LSQX01 (sample SAMN04489861, study PRJNA283612) | anaerobic digester metagenome | isolation source: 4 biogas reactors fed with cattle manure at either 37C or 55C with and... | place: Denmark: Kongens Lyngby | collected 2014
AAGCGTTAAAAAAGAAGGTCTTATCCTCGCTTTTTCTTTAATAATTGGCTCACTACCAATTCGAAATACCTTTTTTAGTGCGATTCACTTTATCAATGTTGGTCAAGGCGACGCAATTTTAATACAACGACGAAAGCAAAACATCTTGATCGATACAGGAGGAAACATCAATTTTGATATGGCAAATGAAGTATTAATTCCGTTTTTTAAAAAGCAAAGAGTCTATAAGATTGATTTTTTGATTGTTACTCATGATGATTTTGATCATTGTGGGGCTCTTGCATCACTTGTCGAAAACTACCAAGTCTCGACCATCATCACACGTAAAAACGCCTTTCCATTAATCGTTGATGACATAGTCATAAATAATCTCAATCTCGTGACTTATAGCGACACTAATGATAACTCCTTGGTTCTTCATTTCTCGCTGCTTAAGAAAAGCTGGCTTTTGATGGGCGATGCCTCGATCGTTGTCGAAAAGGAAATAATTACTCGTTATTCTACACTCGATATTGATTATTTAAAAGTCGGTCATCATGGATCAAAGACATCTACTTGTGAAGCTTTTATAAAGCAAATCACACCTGAGGAGGCGATTATCTCTGTGGGAAGGAATAATTATTATGGTCATCCTCATGACGAAGTCCTGTCTTTGCTAAATAAATATGAAGTCACGACGAGACGAACCGATTATGAGGGAACGATTTCTTACTATCAGCCTCTTTTTTGATATATAATCAAATAGTAATGATTTATCTTATTGCTGGTTCGCAAACACCAATCTTAAAAAAGAATCTTGCTCGTTTACTCGATGAACGATTAGGCACGATTGATGACTTTAATTTATCACGGCTTGATGGTCGTGAGGTTTTAGCTCAAGACATCGCCTTCGAAGCTAGCATGCTACCACTTGGAACGGCGCGAAAAGCGGTGGTTGTCGAATCTCCCTATTTTTTATTAAAAGAGAAAAGCAAAGTAAAAATCGACAAAGACCAAGACTATCGAGCAATGCTTGACTTCATTACTTCTCCAAACGAAGAAGTTGATTTAATTTTTTTATCCGATAGTTTAGCTCTTGATGAAAAAAACGAAGTCTTAAAAGCAATTCGCCAACATGGAAATGTCACAATTATTCCTGATCTTGATCAAACAAAATGGTTTGATTATGGAAAGGCTTATTTTAAGAATAATAATGCCTCAATTGATAACGATGCTTTAAAAGAGTTAATTGAACGTGTTAATGGTGATTTAAATGCCTTCATTAATGAAGCTAATAAACTTATCTTATATAAGAATCGCATAAATCTTATCGATGTGACTTTAATGATCGCCAAACCATTAGAAAACAACATTTTTGCTTTAACAAAGGCTCTCTTTCGCGGTGATAAGGCTTCGGCCCTTGATATCTTTGCCGATTTAAGAACGAATAATGTTGAGCCGATTACTTTAGTATCAATGCTCGCCAATCAGTTTCGCCTAATGAGTCAAATTCGCTACCTCGATCAACGTGGGCTTTCGCAAGCAAGTATCGCTAAGGAGTTAGGACTACCTGATTTTCGAATCAGAATGTCTCTTCAAGATTCAAGAAGACTATCTCGCAGGGCGATTATCAACAATCTTGATACTTTGTATCAACTTGATTTGAACATAAAAAGCGGCCTTATTGACCGCTATTATGCTTTTGAACTTTTTATACTAAATTTCGCTTAAGCTTTTAACGTATTCATCAACGATTGAATGTGACTTTTTTGACGTGATGCTGCGTTTTTGTGCATGACATTTTTCGACACGGCTTTGTCAATTAAAGACACGGCTTTGGCAAGCTCAACCTTGGCGTTGACAGCGTCATTTGCTTCGACCGCTGATTTAAACTTTTTAACTTGTGTCCTTACTTTGCTGCGAAAAGCTTGATTGCGAACACGGCTTTTCTCGTTTGTGCCAATGCGCTTAATTTGCGATTTAATTTGTGCCATTTCTATTACCTCTTAACCTTTAAAACTATATCAAATACTTATGGCAATGACAATATAAATATTGTTATTTGCTCTTACGGCCGCGATAGGTCAAAACCATCTCGGCAAAATCGTTGACGCAGACAAGCAAACCATATTTTTCTTCAGCCACCTTAATACCAAAGCATTCTTCGATTTCACCGACAAGTTGAATGTAACTCATCGAGTCACCGCCTAACTCGTTTACCCAGTGTTCCGAATCACCAACTTTAAAAGTAGGAAGGAGCAACACTTTTGAAAAGATCTCACGAACTGATTTAATAACCGGCTCAACAACGCTTGCTTCAAAACCCTCAAAAGTCTTTACCGTTTTTCTCTCGTTCATATCTAAGAATGATTCAGGTTTGTGTTTGAGTAAGTCTTTTACTTGGAACCGGCGAACCTTTAAGTTGTTAGAAATCGGAAGTTTATCTTTGATAACGTAGACATCTTGAACACGCTTTTCGTTAGCAAGACCAATATTGATTTCTTGTACTTTATCCTTTAAGGTAGCAAATTCATCGGTTGATATTTCGTTATCGACTTCAAGAATTAAGGTAATTGTTTCATCGCTTGCTTTACCTTTTCGGACGCCAAGAACGCATGTGTTAGTAACATGAGGAATCGATTTAAAATACGATTCGATTTCATCAGGATAAATATTTTCGCCGTTAGCGTTAATAATAATGTCTTTAATGCGCCCCTTAATAAAATAATTGCCGCTCCCATCACGGAAAACAATGTCGCCACTTCTTAAGAAGCCATCTTCAAGTTCTGGTTTCTTTTCGACGCCACCGACAATTTCGCGGACATGGGTGATATTCGATTTGATTAAAAGTTCCCCAAGATTAACGCCACTATTTTTTTCATCAGTCGGATCAATCTTATAGGTGATTCCTTCAAGCGGGCGACCAATTGAGCCTTTGAGACGGTTTTCGACTTTTGGCGATAATTCAACACTCGTCACTCCGACTTCGGTCATACCATAGCCATTATAGAGAGGATAGCCAATTCCGTTGATGATATTCATCGTTTTTTCGGAAATGTAGCCCCCGCCGGATATGCAGTAACGTACTTTGGTGCCAAAAATATTCTTTTGGACAGCTGCTGAAGCTAGCGGGGTTGCCGCTAATCCGGCTTCGAAAGCTGATATTTTGTGGGTATTGTAAGCGATCATACGATCGAGGAGGGCAGCCTTTTTAGGACCTTCGAGGGCGACTTTACGAACGATGTTTTGGGCGAGTGAATCCCAAAATAAGGGCACACAATAAATGTGGGTAGCGCTTAAGCGCTGAGCGGTTGTCAAGACTTCATTTGGAGCAAGACTCTTAATAAAAAGAATGTTTTTGCCAAAGAATGTATACCAAAGGAAAACGGCGACAAAACCAAAGATATGATGAAAGGGGACTAAAGCCATGATATTAATCGTGCCGGGATACATAATATCGCGCGTCGTTTCGGGCATGCCATAAGCTGCATAAATTTGATGACACATATTATTGCCGTTAAAAACCATCATCTTAGCTTCACCAGTTGTTCCGCTTGAGCAGAAAATGACTTCGTTAGCCCATGTTTCAGCGAATTTGTAATTTGGTTCGTTATCCTCGATTTGGTTTGTGGTAAAGCGAGGGACGCTATATTCATTAATCTCATCGCATATAATCGCCTTAGCATGTGATTGTTTAAGCAACAGTTCGGTGTTGTCTTTAGGAAGACGAGCATCGATGAGCAAAACACGATAGCCGCAACTTAAAATAGCCCAGAACATGTGAATCCACGTCGGTGAATTTTTCATTTTCAAAGCTACTGTTTCTTTTTTAGTTATGCCGTTTAATACTTTATCGAGTTTGGACGCTAACTTGAAAGTTATCGTTCGATATTGTTCGTAGTTGTATTTGACGATTTTATTTTTGTCGTCGATATAGGAAATGGCGATGTCGTTTCGATGGTTTTCAATCGACATTAAAAAAATATCTTGCATCGTTCGCGAGGTCTTTAATAAATCCTCGACCGAGACAAAATATCGTTTTATCTTGCTATAGTCAGAATACATTGGTTGTGCTCCTTTCGCATGCAACACAATACATTCTAAGACTTTTTAAAATTAAAGTATATTACTTTATGATTTTGACACCTGGTGGAACATCGGCACGAACGACAGCATTCACACCAATTTTAGCGTTATCACCGACTGTTATATTACCTAATACTTTGGCACCAGCACCAATCACAACGTTATTCCCGATGGTCGGATGGCGTTTGATTTTTTTCGAGGAAACACCACCGAGGGTAACTTGGTGATAAAGCGTCACATTATCGCCAATAATTGTCGTTTCACCGATGACGACGCCCGCCCCATGGTCGATAAAAAAGTTGCGTCCAATTTGTGCGGCAGGGTGAATTTCAATTCCAGTCCGCCTTTTAACACAAGCCATAATCCACTCAGCCATGAATTTCCATTTGAGTTTGGCCCAAAACCAATGAGCGATGCGGAAATTGCGCATAGCGATAACTGAAGGGTAAAGAAAAAAGATTTGAAAATTGGTCCGCGCCGCCGGATCGCGCCGCTTTATCGAAGCGTAATATCCTTCTTGTTTTTCTAATTTACTCATATGCGCCAGTTGATATATATTTTGCACCACCATCGGGTGCCACCGTTAGTATAACAGCGTTGTGTATCTCTTTGGCAATACTTTCGGTTGCCAAAATAGCGGCCGCGCTAGATATTCCTAGGAATAATCCTTGGCGAGCTAATTCCTTAGCTTTTTTCATCGCATCTGCACTCGCAATCGCGATAATGCGATCGACTTCTTTCGTTTCGAGAAGCGGTGGTACAAAGCCCGCGCCGATCCCTTGAATTTTGTGGGGTCCTTTAGGAAAACCTTGGAGAACTTTTGATTCTTCTGGTTCGACAGCGATAATTTTAAGATTTGGATACTTCTTGCGAATGATATGAGCCAAACCGGTTAATGTTCCGCCGGTACCGACTCCCAAAACAAGATAATCCAATTTCGGAAAATCGCGCATTATTTCTTCAGCCGTCGTCATCATGTGGGCTTCAGGATTGGCTTTGTTTAAAAATTGATCGATATAAACATATCCTTGTTGCTCCAATTCTTTGGCTTTGGCAATTGCTCCCGACATACCAAGAGGAGCGGGGGTTAAGATTATTTCCGTTCCGAAAACGCGGAATAGGTCAATACGTTCTTTCGACATATTTTCAGGCATGACCGCCGTTAAGGGAATGCCTTTGCTTGCTAAAACAAATGATAGGCCGATGCCGGTATTACCAGAGGTGGCTTCGACTACTTTGCTTTCTTTAGAAAGAATGTTGCGTTTAATTAAATCATTGACCATGTTTAAAGCGATGCGATCCTTAACTGAACCACCGGGATTAAACATTTCGAGTTTAACGTAAACATCATTATTATTAGGGGCGGGAATTTTTAAGTGTGGGGTATTACCGATTAAATCGGTGATATGATTGTAAATCATTGTGATGACCTCCTTAGATGTTATAATATTATATTATTCGTATGAACTTAACAAACGAAACGATGCGAGGTGCTTTCATGAATAAAAAGGCTTACCGATTAGTGTTTATGGGAACACCGGAAATATCAGCTTATGTTTTGCAAAAAATGATTGATGATGGGTATCAATTTGTTGGATTAATCGCACAAAGTGATTCGCCGCTTGGTCGCAAAGCGATTTTAAGCAAAGTCCCAACTAAAATTGTCGCTGATAAATATGGCATCCCCGTCTTTCAACCGGAAAAAATACGCCTTGACTATGAATTTGTTAAAACCCTAAAACCGGATTTGATTGTCACTTTTGCATATGGTCAGATTATACCTCAGGGCCTTCTTGATATTCCTCGCTATGGATGCTTGAATCTTCACGGCTCTCTTCTTCCTAAATATCGAGGAGCGGCTCCCATTCAACGCGCGATCATGGCCGGGGAGAAAAAAACCGGTATTACGTTGATGGAAATGATTGATAAAATGGATGCTGGCAAAATGTTTGCGAAAGCTTCGATATTAATCGAAGATGATGATAATTTCTCTTCTTTATCTCGCAAACTTGCCGAGGTTGCCGCTAGGCTAGTTATTGACAAATTGCCATTATATTTAGACGGAAAATTGCCTGGCGAAACACAGGACGAAAGTCTTGTCACATTCGCTAACAAAATTAAGCCCGAAGATGAAAAAATTGACATTAATCTACGATGTGAAGATATGGTTAATTACATTCGCGGCTTAAGCGAGACACCTGGCGCTCATCTTTTGTTAAATGGGCAGAAGTTAAAAATTTATAAAGCAAAAAAAGATTCGTCCGAAATGACTGGTCAACTCGGGGAAATCGTCTCACTTAAAGGCGGCATTATCGTTCAATTAAGTGATGGGCAGATTGCCTTGCTAGATGTTCAGTTAGAAGGACGCAAGCGCCTTAATTATAAAGATTTTATTAATGGTCAAAAGAACCTGATTGGATCCATTTTAAAATAATATGGACAAACGGCTGAAACTCTCCGTTCATCAACTAGTTGATTTTGTCTTGCGAACTGGCGATATTGATAATCGTATTTTTAATCGCAGCTCCATGAATGAGGGAACGCGAATTCACGCTTTTTACCAAAGTAAGCAATCAAGCAATTACTTATCTGAGTATTTGCTGGGCGCCACGTTTTATGTCGATGACTTTACCATCTTTCTCGAAGGGCGAGCCGATGGCATTATCGTCAATGATGATCTAGCGATTGTTGATGAAATAAAATCGACAGTAGTGGACCTTGAAGATTATCATCGCGAGCAGGAAGCCTGGCACGTCGGCCAGGCAAAATGCTATGCCTTGATGTACGCCCTAGAAAAAAATCTAGAGACAGTTGGTATTCGTCTTACTTACATTCATCAGACCAAAAATGACAAAATGGTTAAAAACTATGTTTTTACTCAGGAAGAACTAAGCCGTGATGTCGATAGTTATCTTCGAACTTACCTCACCTTTTATCTAACGATTTTGAAGAGATTAGATAAGCGCAACGAAACAGCTGGCCAGCTACACTTTCCCTTTCTTAATTTTAGAAAGGGTCAACGCGAGTTAGCAAAATATGCTTATGGGATTGCCAAAAATGGCGGGTCCTTATTTGTCGAAGCCCCAACCGGAATTGGCAAGACAATTTCGACTTTGTACCCTTTTGTTCGCTCATTTAGTGAAGGCAAAAACGATAAGATATTTTATCTTACAGCCAAAAATTCAGGAAAAGAAGCGGCCCTTCAAGCTGTCGAACTCATGAAAGAAAAAGGAGTGAAGCTCAGCGAAGTCGTCGTAACGGCCAAAGACAAAATCTGCTTTTGTGTCGGCAAAGCCTGTAATCCAGATGAATGCCCGTTTGCCAAAGACTATTATACGAAGATTCGCGAAGTGCTCACCAAGTCGCTGGCTCGCTATGACGCCTTTGATCCTGGAAGAATATCACGAATTGCCGCGGCACATCATATTTGCCCATTTGAATTGCAACTTGATTTATCACTCTATGTCGATGTCATTATTTGCGATTATAACTATTTATTTGATCCCCTTGTTTATTTTCGCCGTTACTTTGATAATGATGCCTCGCGGATGCTTGTCCTTGTTGATGAAGCCCATAACCTTGTTGATCGGGGCCGCGATATGTATAGCGCCTCACTTGATTCGCTGGCTTTTGAACGGGCTCGCAAAGCGATTCGTCGCCTTGAACACAAGAAGATGAAAAATGCCAGTAAGCGCATCGCAAAACTATTTAAAGAAATTAAAGATTCAAATAATGAGCAAGAAACCATTATCGAGAGCCTAGATGCGAAAACGATTCGCGCACTAGAAGCTTATTTATTAGCGGCTCAAGACATTAATCGCAATCATCACGAATATGTCGATGAGCACTTTCGTCAATTTTTCTTAGATGTAAATCGCTTTTTAAAAATTGCAGAATTTATCGATGATAGTTTTACTATCTATGTAACAAAAAGTGGTGATGATATCGCAAGAATCAGTATTTTTTGTCTTGATCCCAGCCGCCATCTTCGTAAGAGTTTGGCCCAAGTAAGAGGAAGAATACTATTTTCTGCCACTTTATCGCCACATGATTATTACGTTGATGTTATCGGCGGAAACAAAGATGACCCCGTTTTACTTTTGCCCTCACCTTTTGAGGCAAGTAATTTATTGTTAATGATTGCGCCGACTGTTTCTGTAAAGTATAAAAACCGCGCTGACACTTATAAACTTGTCGCTCAATATATTGAATCGTTCGTCTCGCACAAGATGGGCAATTATTTAATTTACGCCCCGAGCCACGCTTATCTAAATGAATTAGTAAATGTTCTAAACTTTAATCAAGATTACGATATTTATATTCAAAACCGTGAAATGACTGATACGGACAAGGATAAATTTTTAGCTAAATTTACAAGTAATCCGACAAAAACAACAATTGGTATCGTCGTTGTCGGAGGCGTTTTTGGCGAAGGTATCGATTTAATCGATGATCGTTTAATCGGAGTAGCTGTTATCGGTGTTGGTCTTCCGCAAATCGGATTTGAACGTGATTTAATTCGCGACTATTTTGATAAATTGGGACAGCGAGGCTATGAGTACGCCTATGTTAATCCTGGTATGAACCGTGTTATGCAAGCGGTAGGACGCGTTATTCGTAGCGAAAAAGATCGAGGAATGGCTCTTTTAATCGATGACCGCTTTTTAAATACGCGTTATCGCGATTTGTTTAAACATGAGTGGTCGCACTACGATGTAGTAATTTCTCCGGAAGACATGCTTTTAAGTATTGAATCTTTTTGGAAAAAAGCATGAAGTTTTATAACTTCTTGCTATAATATCACGGAAGAGAAATTATGTCTTACAATCAAAGAAACATTCGCAACTTCTCAATTATCGCCCATATCGACCACGGAAAATCAACGTTGGCCGATCGTATTTTAGAATTAACTAAGACAATCGAAAAAAGACAGATGAAAGAACAATTACTCGATAACATGGATCTTGAGCGTGAGCGAGGCATAACAATTAAGTTAAATGCCGTTTCCTTAAAATATAAGGCTAAAGATGGCGTGACATACGACTTTAATTTAATCGATACTCCTGGGCATGTTGACTTTACATACGAAGTATCGCGTTCTTTAGCAGCGTGCGAAGGATGCCTATTGGTTGTTGATGCCACGCAAGGCGTTGAAGCGCAAACCTTAGCGAATGTTTATCTCGCGGTTGATAATGATTTAACTATCGTACCCGTCATAAACAAAATCGATTTACCTAGCGCGATGCCAGAGGTCGCCCTCGACGAAATCAAAAATCGCATCGGCATTCCCGTCGAAGACGCTTTACTAATCTCGGCCAAGACAGGCTCAGGGGTTGAAGATGTCTTGGAAGCAATTGTTAAATATATTCCCGCTCCTTTAGGAGATAACGATGCTCCTCTTCAAGCTCTTATTTTTGATTCATATTATGATTCATATCGCGGTGTCATCGCTCTTATTCGCATCAAAAATGGGCAAGTTAAAGTCGGCGATCGCATTCGTTTAATGGCTAACGCTAAGGAATATCTTGTGACCGAAGTAGGAATTCATGCTCCTCACGAAGTGAAAACTGACCTTCTAAAAACTGGTCAAGTCGGATATATAGCCGCTCAAATTAAAGATATTAAAGATATATTCCCCGGTGATACGATTACGACGGTTGAAAAGCCAGCAAAGGAAGCGTTGCCTGGTTATCGGCGCATCAATCCGATGGTCTATTGCGGACTTTACCCTGTCGATAGCAAAATGTATCTCGATTTAAAAGATGCTTTAGAAAAATTAAGTCTTAATGATTCATCATTAATATTTGAGCCAGAAACTTCTCAGGCATTGGGCTTTGGTTTCCGTTGCGGATTCTTAGGACTACTTCATATGGATGTCATTCAAGAACGCCTCGAACGTGAATATGGTCTAAATCTTATTTTAACGGCCCCTAGCGTCGTTTATCACATTAACATGACCGATGGCTCGACCATCACCCTTGATAACCCCTCAAAGCTTCCGGAACCGACTTTAATCGCTTCGATTGAAGAACCATATGTCAAAGCGGCGATAATGACACCGAAAGAATACATCGGACCAATCATGGAACTTTGTCAGGAAAAACGCGGCATTTATGTCGACTTAGAATACTTTGATGACACGAGAATGATTTTAAACTACGAATTACCTCTATTGGAAATTATTTATAATTTCTTTGACAAATTGAAAAGCTTTACTAAGGGTTATGCTTCATTTGATTACAACCTGAGCGATTATAAAGAATCTAAACTTGTCAAAATGGATATATTGCTGAATGGAAATGTCGTCGATGCTTTATCAAGCATTATTCATCGTAGTTCAGCATATAGTCGTGGCAATTCAATTGTCAGAAAACTAAAAAGTATTATTCCTCGTCAACAATTTGAAATTCCTGTTCAGGCCGCAATTAATGGAAAAGTCATTGCTCGCGCGGATGTGAAAGCGGTACGCAAAGACGTCTTAGCCAAATGCTATGGCGGTGATATTAGCCGCAAAAGAAAACTTCTTGATAAGCAAAAAGAAGGTAAAAAAAGAATGAAGACGATCGGTAATGTCGAGGTCCCTCAGCAAGCATTTATGACGATATTATCTATAGATGATGAATAATTTAGCATAAGTTTAGTAGATATTTAGTTAATTTACTTGACCGTTTTTTGTTCATTTAATATCATGTAAGCGAGGACTTTATTATGGCAAATCAAGATTTATCTATTCGCTTTACTGATGAAGCGTATGCGACTCGCACTGATGTGATGCGCGCTTTGAACACTAGTTTAATCGATTCCATCTGGCGCAATATCGAAGAATACCGAAGCCGGTTCAGTCGCATTTTGTCGCTTCGTGACATCGCAAAACGCCCACTGCGCGTTACCTTTACCCCCAACATTACCGACAAAATTACTAGCCTCGAACGTAAATTGACGCGGGCGATGAGTCAGTATAGTCAATTGGAAAAAGATGCTCCTGAAAGAAAAGCAATTGTCAAGGAAGGTTACCTTAAGATCTTATCTTACCTTGCTCAGAAAAATAATCTTGTTGCCACTGACATTGATTTAAACGCCATTGTCACTGGTCAGAATTTTAACTCGGCTCATGAAAGCCTTTCTGATTACTATAAGACATTGAAACATTTCGAGGAGTTTCATCATGATCCGATTGATGAAAACTTTCTCGCTGATTTTTTATCTCGCATCAAAGGTGAAAACGAATTAGTGAGTTTCTATCGCGAAAAAGACTATGCTCGTCCCTATCAAACAGTAATTGGTCGTGAATATGACTTTGCGCCAGCTGCCACGATTGAATTCTTGATGAATGACTTGTTAGATTTCATCAACAACAGTGAAATCAGTTTTGTCGTAAAAGTAGTGGCCGCTTATTATTTTGTTGAATATGTAAAGCCTTTTGAAACACAAAACGAAGAGATTTCGATTTTGCTTTGCAAAAGCATCCTTTCCCATAATGATATTGGCGAAGTTAGTGCCTTTTTACCAATGGAGTCCCTTCTTGTCATGCGCAATGAAAACTTCCGTAAAATCTTTTTAGAAGTTCAAAAAACAAACGACTTAACTTATGCATTAGTAGCTATCATTGACGTCATGATGAATGAAGTTCAATCCTTTCTTGACTTAGTTACTCAAGTGAAGATGAAAGCAGTTAAGAAAGAATATCGAGCTCTTGAAAACGATCTTCCTAGCTCAAAACCAATTGTCAGTGAAAAGCCAGTCGAAAAACCAGTCGAGAAGAAAGTAGAACAAGTCGTAAAAGCATCTCCGGTCGTTCAAGAAGCAAAGCCTGAGCTGGTCGTCGTTCCTCAACCCGCGACGCTTCCTATGGAAGAAGATGTAAAAAGTGTTGTTAAAAACTTACTTGAATCAAATCCTTTGTTGCGCCCCAAACAAGCCGAATTCTATGCTCGTCATCGCACCTTAGGAAAATACTACACGATTGCCATGTTTAAAAAAGAGATGGATGTCGTTTATGAAACGGCGAGAACTTCAATGGACAATTTAGCCCAACTCGGTTATTATCGTCGTGAGAATGTCAAAAACAAATTCGTTTATACCCCCATTAAAAAATAAAGAGGCTCAACAATGAACACATTAACAATCAACTTAGCTAGCACTGGCTGGGAGACGCCAGTTATTCTCTTTTCTTTGCTCGCCTTTTTCGGTTTAGTCGTCCTTGGCGTAATTTTTGCCAAGAAACACATCAAGGGTTTGCAAAGCAAAGATGATAAACCTATCGATGAAGAAAAAGCAATCGAAGAAGAATTAAACCGCGTCCTCGAACCAATTGAAGATGAGAAGATTAAAGAAGAAATGCTCAAAGCAAAAAATGAACAAACACCTGAGTCCGATCAGGACGAAAACAAAAAATAACGCCTTATACGTTCATATTCCTTTCTGCCATCATCTTTGTCATTACTGCGATTTCACCAAAATGCTCTATGACGAGAAAATGGCTTTTTCTTATCTTGACAATTTGCTTGAGGAAATTGATTCGTATCAGATTGATAAAGTTGACACTATCTATGTCGGTGGTGGCACTCCGAGCTCTTTAAGTATCGAACTTTTGAAAAAGCTCTTAGATAAAATCAGCCCTTTGATTAATCAAGGTGGTGAGTTCACTTTTGAAGTAAATGTCGAAAACATCGATTTTGAAAAACTAACTTTACTAAAAAAGTATGGTGTCAACCGTCTTTCAATCGGTGTGCAGTCAACCGATGATGCCATCTTGAAAAGTCTAAATCGCCAACACAGCTTTCGCGATGTCGAAAAAGTAGTAAGTCAGGCACGACAAATGGGCTTTCATAATCTTAATCTCGATCTTATTTATGGAGTGCCTTTGCAAAGCAAAGCAGTCCTAAGAAAAGATTTAAAACGACTCATCAGCCTTAATCCAGAACATATATCAATCTACTCTTTAACGATTCATTCCGGAACCGTCTTTTATCTAAAAGGCATAACCGAACAAAACGAGGATGATTCGCGTAATCATTATGACCTCATTTTAGAGTTTCTTAGGAGTAAAGGTTATGATCGTTACGAAGTTTCCAATTTTGCAAAGCCGGGCTTTTTTTCTCGTCATAATCTTACTTATTGGCGTAACAAAGAATATTACGGGGTCGGACTTGGTGCTTCCGGCTATGTTATGGGAATTCGTTACGAAAACACACGTAACATGAGCAAGTACTTAAAAGGCGTCCGCCGCCAAAGCGAAGAATTCGTTTCCCTTGAAGATGATGAGAAATACTATTGGCTCTTAAATCTACGTCTAGAACAAGGTTTTGCTATTGATGAGTATTTGCAGCGATATGGTCAGGAAATATTAGATAGACGTCTTGCTATTTTGCATGATGCGATAAAAGATAAGCTTGTGCTAAAATCAAATGGAAGAATTAGATTGTCGGATGAAGGTATAATGATTCTTGATCGCATTCTTCTAAAAATTATATAAATATGGAAATCGCCCGCTACGAAAAACGAATTATCGCCTACTTAATCGATCTTTTGATTGCTTTTATTCCCCCTCTTGTCCTCGGTATTGTCATCTACTTTCAAATTCCTTTTAACACGAATATTCCTATTTATTTTTATTTCTTAGCAGTTGAACTGGCGACCTACCTTTTGTTCATCATTTTTACCTTTCTCTTTTTGATGATCAGCAAAGGTTTTACATTAGGTTCTTTGATTATGGGTATTAAAATCATGCACCCTAATCGTGTACCACTCACGGCGCGTGAAGCATTATTAAGAGGCGTGACAATTGGGGTTTTGCCAATGGTTCTTGTTAATGCCGTTTACATGATAAGTGTTCATACCGAACGAACTATTTTTGATCGCATAACAGAAACAGTTGTTGTCGATTATCGCCATCGATAACTCATCTTTCTACTGAATAACCACATGAATGTGGTTTTTTAATTTTTGTACAAAATTTGTTATTTTTAGCACTTCATACTTGACAGTGCCAAAAGACTCTATATAATATAGTTAGCACTCAAGCAATTCGGGTGCTAAAAAGGGACAAAAAATGAACCGTCGCGATAAAATCTTAAAACTAATTGTCGATCACTTTATCAAAACCGCCCAACCGGTTGGAAGTCAAACTTTGCTCGATGAATATCATCTCGAGTATTCTTCGGCGACCATTCGCAGTGAAATGAACGCCTTAGAAATCGATGGGCTATTAGAAAAAACTCATACTTCAAGTGGCCGCGTTCCATCGAGTAAGGGATATCGCTATTATGTTGATAATCTTCGTGAAAAATCTCTCGATGAGGAGATTCAACACCGGATACAAACAGTTTTAAATCAAAAAGTTCAATCAGCCGAGGAAGTAATTAAGGAGTCTTGTGAGATACTTTCACACATGACCAATCTCGTCAGTGTTGTTTTAGGACCTAACGCCAATGAAGAAAAGTTGGTTAGTCTACAAATTATTCCGATTAGTGAAAAATCAGCAACTGCCGTCTTTGTTACTGACACTGGTTACGTTGAGAACAAAACATTTAACGTTGGCGAAAAAATTAAAATTGATGATGTTCAATCGTGCGTCAAATTATTAAACGACCGTCTCTCGGGAACACCGATCTCAGAATTAGTTATTAAAATGCAGGCCATTAAGCCGCTAATTAGCGACTTGATTGTTGGACATGATATCTTATATCAAGCGATGTTAGAAACCTTCCTGCGCTTTGCTTCTGATCGCCTCAGCCTCTATGGTCGTGAACGACTCCTGGATCAGCCTGAGTATTCGACTGATATTCATAAGTTGAAGAAGATCCTACAAATGCTCAACTCCCCCGATTTATTAAGAGATATAACTAAGGAAGGGGATAACGAGTTGACGATTCGCATCGGTGAAGATGATAACGATTATGAAGATGTCGCTGTCGTCTCGGCCAAGCTTAAGGTTCCAGGACAAAAAGAAGGCAGTATCGCCATCGTTGGCCCACGCCGCATGGACTATGCAAAGGTTATTAATTATTTAGAATACGTCGTCGAATCAATCGAAAAGCATTTTGAAACATACGACGATAATCAAGAGGAACAACAACCAACAAAGGAGGATGAAAACGGATGGAAAAAGAACTAAAATCCGAAGTAAAAAAAGAAGAACAAGTTGAACACGAGGAAGGTAAAGACAAAGAGCGACGTTCCTTCCGCCACAAGTTAGAAGCTAAAGAAGCGGAAATCGCAAAGTGGAAAGCGGATGCCAACCACTGGAAAAACGAATATTTCAAAGCTTATGCCGACACGCAAAATCTGCGCAAAAGTGTGGAACGCGAATTAAGCGAAGGGATAAAATACCGCGCAGAGGGCTTCATTGGCGACCTGCTTCCTATTCTTGATGGTTTCTATTTCGCTTTATCGATGGAGCCAGCTAATCCGGAATTAAAAAACTATTTAATCGGATTTCAATACATCTACCAAAATATGCTTGCTGTCCTTGAAAAAGAAGGCGTTAAAGAAATCGCCCCCAAAGAAGGTGAGCACTTCGATGTCAGAACGATGCATGCGGTGGAAGCTGAAGAAAAAGATGGGGAGGCAAACCTCGTCATCCGCGTCCTTAACAAAGGATATAAATTAAAAGATCGCCTTATCCGTCCGGCGAACGTCATCGTTAGTAAAGCAAAAAGCTCGACCGCAGAGACTGAAAATAAAGACGGAGAACAAAAAAAGGATACATGCGTCAATAAAGACGCTTAATCATAGGAGGTTAAATTATTATGGCAAAAGAAGTTATTCTCGGTATCGACTTAGGTACCACCAACTCGGTTGTTAGTTATTTACAAGCTGACGGAAAAGTGAAAGTGATTCCTAATCCCGAAGGCACTAACACGACACCATCCGCGGTCGCTTTTAAATCAAGCGGCGAGGAAATCGTCGGTAACGCGGCCAAAAGACAGGCCGTCACCAATCCCGACACCGTTTTATCAATTAAACGGAAAATGGGCACATCCGAAAAGATTCATATCAAGTGTGTCAAAAAAGACTTTACTCCTCAGGAAATTAGCGCAAAAGTGCTAGCCTATATGAAGAAATATGCTGAGGATAATATTGGACAAGCGATTAAAAAAGCTGTCATTACCGTACCGGCTTATTTTAACGATGCTCAACGGCAAGCAACCAAAGATGCTGGCGTTATTGCCGGCCTTGAAGTCGTTCGTATTATCAACGAACCGACCGCCGCAGCCTTAGCCTATGGCTTAGAAAGCAAAAAAACGGGCAAGATACTCGTTTATGACTTAGGCGGAGGCACCTTTGACGTCTCAATCCTTGATATCGGTGATGGCACCTTTGAAGTTGTTTCGACTTCAGGCGATAATCGCTTAGGTGGGGATGACTGGGATAAAGTCCTTGCTGACTGGATCAAAGCACAAATTAAAATCGCTCACAATGTTGATCTAACTGACAAAATGGCCGAGCAAAGATTTTTAGAAGCGGCCGAAAAAGCTAAGATTGAACTATCTGGCTCTTTAGAGACAACAATATCCTTACCCTTTATCGGTATGTCAAGCGCTGGTCCAATTAACTTCGAGACAAAACTGAGCCGTGCTAAGTTCCAAGATCTTACCAAGCACCTTCTTGCTCGTACCGAAGGACCACTTAAAAGAGCATTAGCTGATGCAAAATTAACAGCCAATGATATTGACGAAGTTCTCTTAATCGGTGGTTCAATCAGAATGCCGGCCGTTCAAGAATTAGTTAAGAAACTAACTGGCAAAACACCCAATTTATCAATCAACCCCGACGAAGCCGTCTCGGTTGGTGCCGCTATTCAAGGTGGCATTGTTGCCGGCGACGTCAAAGACGTGGTATTACTTGATGTCACACCTTTAACCTTGGGAATTGAAACTCTCGGTGAAGTTATGACTCCGCTCATTACGAGAAATACGACGATTCCGACAACCAAATCGCAAATCTTTTCGACAGCAGCTGATAATCAGCCGGCGGTTGACATTATGGTCTATCAAGGTGAAAGGCCAATGGCAAAAGACAACAAATTGCTTGGTCACTTCCAACTAACAGGCATTAAACCGGCGCGCCGTGGCGAACCACGCATCGAAGTTACCTTCTCAATCGACGTTAACGGCATTGTTAAAGTATCAGCCAAAGATTTAGATACGCAAAAAGAACAGCAAATCACCATTTCCGGCACGAGCGGTCTTTCCAAAGCCGATATCGATCGGATGATTCGCGAGGCTGAAGAAAATCGCGAAGCTGATGAAAAGCGCAAGGAAGAAGTCGAAATCAAAAACAAAGCCGAACAATACATCGCTAGTATCGATCAAGCTTTAGCTGAAAAAGGTGAAAGCCTTGAAGCGACGCAGAAAGAACAAACAACCAAACTTCGCGATGAACTTAAAGCGGCTCTTGACGCTAACGACATTGACACCTTACGCAATCGTTTAAGCGAACTCGAACAAGCGGCTGCGATGATGGCAAGTGCGGGAGCCAATGCCCCTCACGCTGAGGCTGGTGCCGGTCCTGATGCTGGCGCAGGCGATAACGGCAAAAACGGTGATGATGTTATCGATGCCGATTTCACCGAAAAGAAAAACTAATCAAATATTCACATTCACGAGCGTAGGGGCATAAGCCCCTTCGCTTTAATAGTAAAGGAGACTTATGGCCACGAAACGCGACTATTATGAAGTTCTCGGTCTTAAAAAGGGAGCGAGCAAAGACGAAATTAAGTCGGCTTATCGCCGTTTAGCAAAAAAATATCACCCAGATATTAATAAAGAAGCCGGTGCCGAAACAAAATTTAAAGAAGTTCAAGAGGCATACGACATCCTTTTTGACGATAATAAACGGTCGACTTATGATCAATTCGGTCATGCTGCTTTTGAACAAGGAACTTCAAGTGGCGGCAATCCCTTTTCGGGCGCTGGTTTCAGCGGTGCGGGTTTTGGCGATATAAATCTCGGCGATAT
>LSQX01027110.1_pt1 | contig 18024 bp, 12 predicted proteins | sample 654561 | NCBI WGS metagenome assembly LSQX01 (sample SAMN04489861, study PRJNA283612) | anaerobic digester metagenome | isolation source: 4 biogas reactors fed with cattle manure at either 37C or 55C with and... | place: Denmark: Kongens Lyngby | collected 2014
GTCGAAAGCGAAAGAGCAAGCGAATATTCCGCCCCCCCGTTCGCTTCGGATGCGCACTGGAGCCCGCGGTCTCCGCGGGAAATTGGGGAGCGCATGATTGGCGAACGTTACCGCCGAGGACGGCGGGCTCCAGCGTTCCGGCTTTTCCGTTCACATTCTCTGGTGCCTGTACCGAACCACCCCGCCCGCCGCCACGGCACAAGCTCACGGTACAGCGAACCTATTTGAACCGCCAAGAAGCCAAGAGCGCCAAGGGAATTTGTGATTTCAGATTTGTAGATTGGTGATTGGTTATGCTCCGCTCTTTCTCTTCCTCGTCCTCGGCAAGCCCGCTGTCGTCGAGATACGGGGAAGCCCCTGCAGTAGCGCGCCAGCACAGGTGGGGCGACGCCGTCCCGGCTAGCCGCAGTGATGGAGTGATGGAGCGAAAAAGCGCCAACGGCGCGACCTATCCCAGCCTAGGGTGAAGCCCTAGGAAATCATCAGCGAAAGAAATGAGGGCTGAAAGCCCGGCCTATCATCCGGCAGATAGACGCCTTATTCCATGACTATATCCCGCCCCTTCAGGGCTAGTCGTTCTTTGCCCCTTTCCCCAGGGCGTTGCCCTGGGCTGGTATATCACGCCCCTTCAGGGCTTTCATCAACTTTGTCGCGAGCCTTGCCGGTAACTTTGTCGCCTTCGTCGCAAGCGACAGGGAAGATGATAGGCGCATTTTCGTCCTCGTCCTCGTCCTCGTCCTCGTCCTCGTCCTCGTCCTCGAGACCCGGTACTGCCGGTACTGGGACTGGTGATTTATTCCCCGCGCGTATTAATCAGGAACTCAAGAACTCAAGAAGAGTGCAAGAATGCGCTGTTTCCACAAACAAATTCCTGATTTCATGAGTTCCTGATAAAAAAGCAGCAGGGAATTGCAATAAGTCAACACTCCCTACTACCGGTACTGCCGGGGTGGGCAAAAGGCGAAAAGGCGGGGCACTGTATTCTGAACGCGGCGGGCAGCCCGGTCCACGGCTGCTGGCCGTCGGCTCCGTCCACATGCCTGCTCTTGAAGAAGAGGTTGCCGTTGATCACGGCGGCGTGTCCCTCGGTGCCGCTTGGTTTATGATTCCAGCCGGGCGCGTTTCCAGCCTTCCGAAGTCTTGATGTAGAGTCCTGTCGCGGCGCCGCCATCGACCCAGACGATCTCGCCGGGTTCCCCTTCCGCGGCTTCCGGCGGCGTCGCGCGCGGCGTCAGCCGCAGGCCGGCGGGGCCGGCCACGTTCAGCGGGGGCTGCCTGCCGTTGTCGTCGCCGGAGGGGATACGGCACTCGCGGCCACCGAGGACGACGTTGTCGCGGTACGACTCGCCCAGGATGGTGGCGCCGGCCAGGTTGCCGTCGAAGGCCTTGGCGAGCTTGTGCCCGGGGGCGGCGAAGTAGCCGTTGCCGAGGTAGGTGCCCTGGCCGCCATTGGGGCCGACGAGCACCCCGGCGCCGGCGTTGTCCGCGGCCCAGCGGCTGTAGTAGGTGCGGCAGGCGATGAAGGTCTGCGAGGGCTTGACGACATAGAAGCCGGCAATCGACGGCGAGTCGGCATAGCACTGCAGGTAGGTGTCGCAGTGGCCGTTGCAGTAGAAGCAGTAGGGCATCGGCCCCTGGTCCGGGTCGTAGTTCCAGACATGCACCTGCGCGAAGTGGCACGAGAAGGCGTCGCTGCGCAGGCCGGTCTCGAAGCCGATGATGTGCGCCAGGTGTGCCGCGCTGTCGCCGCTCGAGTAGTGGATGCCGATGCTGCCGGGGGCATAGGGCTTGTGCAGGTCGTTGTTGCAACGCACGTGGCTGATGTTGACCTCGTAGCCGGCCTCGACGTGGATACCCTTGAAGGTGGCGTTGCGGATCTCGATATCGGCGATCTCGACGCGGCTGGCGCGCACCACCTTGAGGCCGGTGAGCGGCTGGTGGTTGCCGTCGATGACGCCGCCGCGGATCCAGCCGCCGGGGTGGTGGCGGGAGTCGTCGTCCGCGTCCTTGAGCAGGATCACATCGCCCTTGAAGCCGGGCAGCGCGCGCAGGATGGCGTGGGGCGTCATGCAGAGGCTGACGTCCTTCGGCAGCACCAGAGTGCGGTCGAGGCCATAGACGCCATCGGCGAGTTGCAGGGTGCCGCCGCCGGCACCCACCAGCTTGCCGATGCGGGTTTGCAGTTCGTCGGTACGGTTCGGGGTGTGTTGTGTGCTCATCGGGGACTCCTCTCGGCGCATGCGTTGATTGAGCTAAGTTTTAACGCCTTTGCGCGCCGCGTGCAAGCATGAAGGGGCAGTAAGGGGGCAGGGGGCAGGTTCAGGGTTCTAGTCCGACCGCCGCCCCTGCGGGGCGGTTGGAACAGACCAGAGACGCCACTTTGTCGCGAACTGTGACGGTAACTTTGTCGAAAGCGAAAGAGCAAGCAAATGTTCCGGCTCCCCGTTCCCTTCGGATGCGCTATGGAGCCCGCGGTCTCCGCGGTGTACTGGGGAGCGCATGGGGTGGTGAACGGTACAGCAACCGAAAGGTAGGGCGAGCCGTCCCCGTCACGCCGCTACGCGGTGTGACCGGCGAGCCTCACACAAGGCACTGTAGCGCCAACCCCGCCCATTCCGCCACGTATCCGCCATTGCGGAATCTGCCCCAGAGTGGCGCGGACATTCCTGTCTGCGCACGTCCACGAGGGCAGACAGGAATGTCTGCCCCACACTATCACGCTCCATTGCTGCGGCTAGCCGGGACGGCGTCGCCCCACCTGTGCTGGCGCGCTTTTGCAGATGCGTCCCCGCCGCGTGGTAGTCCTGTGCCCGCCGTTTACGGCGGGTTCCTGTCCCCTGCCCTCCCACCACGCGGCGGGAACGCCGCGTCTACCAGCCGCCTCCTCTTCCGCCTACCTCCCCGCGCCTCCGCGCACTCCCTACGGGCGGCATGCGTGCCGCCCCTACATGCCTACTGCCACTGCCTACTGCCACTGCTACTTCCCTGTCTCCTGTCTCCTGTCCGCTCACCCGCGAACGAGCTCCTTCAGCCGCTGCGCCAGGGTGGTGCGGCGCTCGCGCACCTCGTTGTTGCGGATGGCCAGGTGGATGGCCTTGGAGGAGCCGACAATGCACACCAGCTTGCGCGCGCGGGTGACCGCCGTGTAGAGCAGGTTGCGCTGCAGCAGCTTGAAGTGCTGCGTGGCCAGGACAATCACCACGGCAGGATACTCGCTGCCCTGCGACTTGTGAATCGTGCAGGCGTAGGCCAGCACAAGCTCGTCGAGCTCGTTGCCGTCGTACTTCACCGGCCGCCCGTCGAACAGCACCACCAGTTGCCGCTCCTCCTCGTCGACGGACTGGACAAGGCCGATGTCGCCGTTGAAGACGTCCTTGTCGTAGTTGTTGCGCAACTGCATCACGCGGTCGCCCTTGCGGAAGCGGCTGTGGCCGCGCATCAGCGAGGGGCCGGTGGGGTTGAGGCTCTGCTGCAGCACGGCGTTGAGGTTGTCGGCGCCGAGCTGGTTGCGGCGCATGGGGCTGAGTACCTGGATATCCTCCAGGGGATCGAGGCGGAAGTGGCGCGGTATGCGGCGCGCGACAAGCTCGCGGACGCGCTCGACGACCTTCTCTGGATCGCTGGTCTCGATGAGGAAGAAGTCGCTATCGGGGCCGCCACTCTCGATCCGCTCGCCGTGATTGATGCGGTGGGCGTTGCGGACGATCAGGCCGCTGGCATCCTGGCGGAAGATGGTGTCGAGCCGCCGGCAGGGGATGACGCCCGAGGCGATGGCGTCGCGCAGGACATTGCCGGGGCCTACGCTGGGCAACTGGTCTATGTCGCCCACCAGCACCACGCGGGCGCTATCGGGCACAGCCTGTAGGAACTGGTCCATGAGGCGGATATCAATCATCGAGGTCTCGTCGAGGATCAGACAGTCGGCCTCCAGCGGGTTGTCGGCATTGTGCTCGAAGTCATGGATCGCCGGCAGGTAGCGCAGCAGGCGGTGGATGGTCTGGGCCTCCTGTCCGGTAGCCTCGGACATGCGCTTGGCGGCGCGTCCGGTGGGTGCCGCCAGACGCAGCTTGAGGCGGCGCGCTCCGAAGATCTCCGTGAGGGCGCGGATGATGGTGGTCTTGCCGACGCCGGGGCCACCGGTGATGATCGCGACCTTGGCATCTATGGCGGTCTGCAGGGCCTGGCGCTGGGCGTCGGCCAGCGTGAGGCCCATCTTCTGCTCGGCCCAGGCCAGCGCCTTGCCGGCCTCGATGGGGCGGTGGCCGTGGGGCGTCTCGAGCAGGGTCTTGAGCTTGGCGGCGACGCGTCGCTCGGCATCGTGCAGGTCGCGCGGATAGATGCGATCCTCCTCGCGGATCAGCGCGCCGCTCTCGATCTGCGACTGCAGTGCGTCGGCCAGAATCTCGATGGAGATGCCGAGCATCTCCTGCGCCTGCAGCAGCAGGTCGGCATCGGTACCGAAGCAATGGCCCTCGTCGGCCTGCGTCTGGAGCAGATAGAAGAGGCCGGCACGGGCGCGGGCGGGCGAGTCGTGCGGCACGCCGACACGCAGGGCGATCGAGTCGGCGGTCTTGAAGCCGATGCCCCAGACGTCGTCGCAGAGGCGGTAGGGGTTCTGCTTGACCACGGCGATCGAGTCGCTGCCGTACTGGCGGAAGATGCGCGCCGCCTGGCCGGTGCCGACCCCGTGCGACTGCAGGAAGATCATCACGTCGCGGATGCCGCGCTGCTCGATCCACGACTCCTTGATTCGCTGGCGGCGGATGCGGCCGATGCCCTCGACCTCCTCGAGACGGGCCGACTCCTTCTCGATGACGCGCAGCGTGTCGGCGCCGAAGTGGTTGACGATGCGGTCGGCCTGCACCTTGCCGATACCGCGGATCAGCCCGCTGGCGAGGAAGCGACGCAAGCCCTCAGCCGAGGTGGGGGTGATGCAGATGAGCTCGTCGGTCTGGAACTGCCAGCCGAACTGGGGGTGCCGGGTCCAGCGGCCGCGGGCGGTAAGCTCCTCGCCCACCCAGATCGCGGCGGTCGTGCCGACCACGGTAATCGGATCGCTGCGGCCCTCGGCCGGGCGTACCGAGGCGATGGTGTAGCCGGTCTCGTCGTTGCGGAAGACAAGCGACTCGACGGTACCCGAAACCTCGGTAGCCTCCCGGTCTTCGGCGGACGGCGGCGGCGGGGCGGGCGGCTTGCGGGGCGGGCGGTAGGGACGGCGCGGCTGGTAACGGCGTGACATGGACGGACTTCTGCTACGTTGCGGCCAGTTCGGAGAGGAAGAGCCCGCTGAAGCGCAAGGCCTCCCGGAACTGCGTTAGGGAGAAGGATTCGTTGGGGGCGTGGACGCGGTCTTCCCCGCAGCCGAAGCCGACAAGCAGCGGTGCGGCGCCGGTCTGCTCCCACAGCGCGGCGACAACGGGGATGGAGCCGCCCTCCCAGAGTATGGCGGGGGGCTCGCCCCCCATGCGCTCCAGCACGTCGGCGGCAATCTGCATCAGGGGCGAGTCGAGCGGCAGGCGTATGCCGGGGCCATGACTCTCGGCATTGGCGATCTCGAGCTTGAGTCCCGGCGGCACACGCTGCCTGAGGTGCTCGGAGACTACGTTGAGCACGTGCGTCGGCGACTGTCCTGGACAGAGGCGCATCGAGAGCTTGGCCGTCGCGGCGGCCGGGATGATGGTCTTGACGCCGGGGCCGGTGTGGCCGGAGACGAGTCCGTTGATCTCGATGGTGGGACGGAAGCTGCCGCGCTCGACGGGCTCCAGACCGCGCTCGCCGCCGGCGGGCAGGGTGCCGGTCTCGCGCTGATAGGCCCCGGGATCGAACGGCAGCGACATGGCCTGGCGGCGCTCCGCCTCCGTGAGCGGCACGAGGCGGTCGTAGAAGCCCTCGACGGCGATGCTGCCGTCGGCGTTGTGCAGTGTGGCCAGCATGCGCGTGAGCGCCAGTGCGGGATTGGGTGCCACGCCGCCGTGGGTGCCGGAGTGGAGGTCGTAACTGGCGCCGGTGAGGTGTACCGTGAGGTGCGCGAGGCCGCGCAGGCCGGCGGTGATCGCCAGGCGCCCGGAGCTGTGCTTGCCGGTATCGCATACCAGCAGGATATCGGCGGCCAGACGGCGCTTCAGCGAAGGCAGGTGCTTGCGGAGGGCGCCGCTGCCGCTCTCCTCCTGGCTGTCGAGGATGATTCGCAGGGGCGGCAGCGGAGCGCCGCTCGCGATCAGCGCGGCCACACCGGTAAGGAATGCGAAGAGCTGCCCCTTGTTGTCCTGCGCGCCGCGGGCATAGACACGCTCGCCGACCAGCACGGGCTCGAAGGGATCGCTGCGCCACTGTTCACGCGGTTCGATGGGCTGCACGTCGTAGTGACCGTAGAAGAGCACGGTGGGGGCGTTGGCACTGCCGGGACGCTCGGCAATCACCAGCGGCTGGTCGTCGGCAAGCTCGATCGCGGCGTTGAAGCCCAGGCCGCGCAGGTACTGGCGCAGCCAGGTGGCGCAGCGCGCGCTGTCGCCCAGACGGGCAATGTCGCTACTGATAGTCGGAAAGCGCAGCAACGCGAAGTAGTCGTCGAGGATGCGCTCGCGGTTCTTGTCAAAGTAGTCGGTTAGATGCGTGTCGATGGTCATGAATCCTCATCTGGCGTAGGTGACGGAAGTGCGGGTGCAGACCCGGCGGGAGCCGGTTCGGAAAAAGTGAAACGCATCTGCTGCGCCTTCCACGAGGGGCAGAGCAACTGCGCCGGGGAGCGTCCGCCGGCCAGCTCCAGCAGTGCGCGGGCCGGGCGTGTGGGAACTTCCACAAGGCGCCCGCCCTGGATGCCGCGTCCCTTCTCGGTCAGCGGGGAGTTGTAGGGCGGCAGCAGCGGTGCGAGAATCTCCATGTGCTCCGCGGGAACCAGCGGGCGCTGCAGCTCGAGCCAGGAGACGTGCAGCAGCCAGCCCAGTTCCGCATCCGCCTCCGCAGCCGGCGGGGGCCCGGCGGCGGGACACGGCGCCTCGGCCACCGGCTCCAGCACAAAGCCAACAGCACGGATGGCCGTGCGATGATACCCGAAAATGATGTCGCCGGGCTGCGTCAGCGTGAGGCTGTCGTAGAAGGGATTACGCGAGCCATCGGAACGGCGCTTGCGGCTCCAGAGATAGCCTCCGGCAACCTCGGCGTCGTACGCGGACATCTGATTGGCCCACCAGTAACGCATGACAAGATAAGTATGCCATAATTTCCGTGGCAAATAAATGCGAAATGAGGGTTCGGGGTTCAGAGCCGCTGCCCTGCAGGGCGGCGGCAGTAGCAGTAGGCAGTGGCAATAGGCAGTTTGAACAGGCCAGAGACGCCACTTTGTCGCGAGCTTTGTCGGTAACTTTGTCGAAAGCAACAGGGAACGCTTTCGTGAAGGTTCCAAGAGTTTTAACCGCAGATTGCGCAGATGTCCTGCTTCGCAGGCGCATATGCCGCAGATTGGCATAGGGTGTCTCAGACTAGGGTTCGGGGTTCAGCAGGGCCACCGCCCCTATGGAGCGGTTGGAAAGGGTGATAGACGCCACTTTGTCACTTTGTCCCTACACTTTGTCGAAAGCGAAATAGACAGCAGCAGCAGAGGAGCCTCGGACCAGACCAATCGTCCTCGTCCTCGTCCTCGTCCTCGGTGCTCGTCCTCGAGACCATCGGCACTACCGAGACCGCCGGTACTACCGGCGCTGCCGACGGGTAGCGACGGGTGGCGACGGATGGCGACAGGCTCGACGGTGTCGACGCTTGCCGACACTGCCTACTGCCACTGCCTGTTGCTACTCCCCCACCCTTCCCGGGTTCATGAGTTCCTGATTCCCCCATGTAACACCCCCGTGAATAAATGGAAGGCCAACAGCGTCTTAGTCGGTGGCAACAGGTGCGGGCAGGCGCCCGCAAAAACGCCCCGTTGCTGTTCAAAGGCTTTTCGGTTATAATGTACGCATAGCCTACCAATCCAGGAAAGGGAAGAAAGATGAAGAGACTGACTTGCATGAACACTGTCTTGGCGGCCTTGGCCGTCAGCGGCCTGCTGATGAGCGGATGCGCCTCATCAAGGTCGGGAACCACCTTCTCGCGCGACGAGGCCCTGCGGGCGCAGCGGACCTACTTCGGCGTCATTGAAACCGTCAAGGAAGGCAAGATCGAGGGCACGAAGAGCCCCATCGGCGCGATTGCCGGTGGCGTGCTGGGCGGTGTGGCCGGACGCACGGTCGGCGGCGGCAGCGGCAAGGATGTCGCGACCGTCGGCGGCGCGCTGGCCGGTGCGGCCGTGGGTGCGATCGCCGAGGAGGCCGTCACACGCCAGAAGGCATATTCGCTCACGGTCAAGCTGGACGACGGACGCATCATCACTGTCGTGCAGAGTGCCGACACGGCCTTTGTGCCCGGGCAGCGCGTAAGGGCGCTGGAGACCGATGCCGGCCGGTGGCGCATCCAGACCGAATAGCCGGCAACGCTAGATGTATAAGTCGCGCCACTGTCCCTGCGGGGCAGTGGCGCAGTTGGCAGTAGCAGTAGGCAGTTGGAATAGGTCGGAGACACACCTTGTTTCCACACTTTGTCTCCACACCTTGTNNTTTGTCGGATACGCTTCGTCCCCTCTCTTCGTCCCTACGCTTTGTCGATTGCGCAAGAGGGGGCGGCTGGTGGCGTCTCAGACCAGAAGCAGTCGGCGTGCTAACTCTGTCGCTTACTTTTTACCTTGATCCGCATATGACCAGGAGTCTTGCAAAAGCCCTCGTGGCAGCAGGGGTTTCACTTGAGCTTCGCTAAACACGCCACGCTCTCTCTGGCGACACTGCTGGCCGCATGTGTCGGCATGGCACGTGCCGAGGCGGCCTTTACCGTAACGGCGGAGGCGGCCCGCGAGGACGATGCCTACGAACTGCGACTCGCGGTACAGGTGCCGCAGGGCCACCACCTCTACGCCGATTCATGGTCGGTACGCCTCGACAGTACCGTCGTCACGCCACGCGAGAAACTGCCGGCAAAGCTGATTTACGATCCGCTCATGGATGCCGACCGCGAGGTCTTCGGCGGCAGCTTTACCGCGCGCTATGCCCTTGCGACCAGTCCGTGCAAAATCACGGTCGGACTGCAGGGCTGTTCCGGCGCCATCTGCTTTGCTCCCGAAACACACGCCTTCGTCTGGACAGGCAGCGAAATCCGCCCGGCTGACGCAGCGGAAGCGGCTGGTGCAGCGGGAGATGACGAGGCGGAAGCGGCATGGCTGCAAGGTTTGCGCATCACGGCCTCGGCCTCCGGCTACATGAAGCCGGAGGCCTTTGCGGCATTTCTGTCCAGAGATGGTGGGCAGCCTACACGCGACGGCAAGTCCAGCGCTACAAGCTTCGCGGCCTTTACCAATGATCCGGCGCAGTTCCTGCGCGAGCGGGGCTGGTGGCTAACCGTGCTGCTGATCGTCGTGGGTGGCCTGCTGCTGAACCTCACCCCCTGCGTACTACCGATGATTCCAGTAAACCTGGCGATTATCGGAGCCGGTGCGCAGAGCGGCTCCCGTGCCACGGGCTTCTGGCTGGGCGGCGTATACGGGCTGGGCATAGCGCTGGCCTATGGCATACTGGGCCTGACCGCCGTGGTTACAGGCGGCTTCTTCGGTGCGCTGCAGTCGTCGCCGGTCTTCAACCTGGTGATCGGCGTGGTTTTTGTAATCCTGGCGCTGGCGCTCTTTGATGTCTTCCCGATCGATTTCACCCGTCTGCAGAGTGGTCGCGGGCCTTCCGGCAGTGGTGCCTGGCTGGCGCTCTCGATGGGCGCCATGGCGGCGCTGCTGGCCGGTGCCTGTGTCGCCCCTGTGGTGCTCGCCGTGCTGCTGCTGGCGGCACGGCTGCATGGCGAGGGTGTGTCCGGCGCCCTGCTGCTGCCCTTCCTGCTAGGCGTGGGCATGGCGCTGCCCTGGCCCCTTGCCGGTGCCGGACTCGCCGTGCTGCCCAGGCCCGGCGGCTGGATGAAGTGGGTCAAGCATGCCTTTGGCGTTGTCGTGCTGCTGATGGCGCTCTACTACGGGCATCTGGCCTGGCAGGGGTTCCGCCCGGCTGGCACGCCGGCTGGTGATGGCATCGTGGCGGGCGATCATGCGGCCTGGACGGCGCGGCTGGAAGAGGCGCGGGCAACAGGCAAGCCCGTGCTGCTGGACTTCTGGGCCACCTGGTGCAAGAACTGCCATGCGATGTCGCGCACCACGCTACGCGATCCCGCTGTAGTGGAAGCGCTCGAGGGGTATGTTTTCCTACCGGTACAGGCCGAGAAGCCCGGCGAGGAGCCCGCCCGCAGCCATCTGCAGGCGCTGGGGGTCTCGGGACTGCCGACATATCTGATACTGGAGTAGGGGTTAGGGGTCAGTTGTATCGCAGAAGAGGGTAAAAGGGTGGTGAGCGTACGCTTTCCCCTGGTCTTGGCCTCCCGTTCGCTCCGGATGCGCCTTGGAGCCCGCGGTCTCTGCGGTGTGTTGTAGAGCGCATGGGTGGTGAACGGCACCGCCGGGGACGGCGGGCTCCAGCGTTCCGGCTTTTCCGTTCACATTCGCTGGCGCCTGTACCGAACCACCCCGCCCGCCGCGCCGGCATAGGCTCGCGGTACGGCAACCGAAATGATAGGGCAAGCGTCCTGCTTGTCGCGGCGATGGAGCGATGGAGCGGGGCATGGCCTTGCAGTTGTGGGCTTGCAGTCCCGCCCTGCGGCTTTCGCTTGAGCCCCATCCGCACGCGGCGGGGACGCCGCGTCTACCAGCCGGATGCCGGGTACTCATACAAAGAGGTCTGTTCGGCCACCCCGCGTGGCGCACTACGTGCGCAAGCGGTTTTTGCGCGGCCCCGGGCGCGCTTTCTACCGCGGGACCTGGCCCGCGCAGATGAGGAAACCGTCAAGGCCACAGGAATGCCAAGGGGTTTCTTCTTTAACCGCGAAATGCGCTAAAATCGCGAAAAAAGGAGAAAGCGCCAACGGCGCGACCCATCCCAGCCTTGGGTGAAGCCCTAGACTGCCGGCAAACAAAGAAACGAGGGCTGAAAGCCCGGCCTATCATCTGCGTGATTACGTCCTATTCCCGAACTATATGCCGCCCCCTCATGGCTCGTCTATTTTCACCTCGTTACCCAGGGCGTTGCCCTGGGCTGGTATGTCGCGCCCTTTCAGGGCTCTCATCACCTTTGTCGCTTTGTCGGTAACTTTGTCGCCTTCGTCGAACGCTAAAGATTAAGCAGGTGGATGAAGTGTGCCGATTAAGAGTGAGTTTAAGAATGGGATTAAGTGTGTGCTTCGCACTTGCACCTTGTTCCTACACTTTGTCTCCTACACTCACTCCTGTCAGCAGCCGGTACCCCTTCTACCGCAACAACAGCATCGTCCCCGCATGCTCGCGGGCATCGATGATCCAGGCGTAGCTGGAGTCGGGATCCGTTCCCTGGATCATGAGGCCAAGGACGTTCCGCGTCTTCTTGTCGGCCTTCAAGTCGAGGTAGTCGGGGCGGTTGAGATAGGTCGCATCGAGTTCTTCGACCGGGATGTAGTATTGCCGCCAGCTTGCGACGGCGGCTCCCGTCATAAGGTTTATCTTGTGGAAAGTCTGCATAGCCTGCGGCGGGTGGCCCGACGAGATGCAGCGCGTGCCGAAGGTGAAGCCGGACTTGATCGGGCTGTACCAGTAGATCGGCGGCGGGGAGTAGCAGAAGGCCTCGTAGTTGATCACGGCGAGGTTAGGCGCCTTGATGTGGACCTCCGTCCTGGGGGCACTGCGGAAGGCGTTCTTGCCGATGCTCGTAAGGTTGTCGCTGAAGAGGTAGAAGGGCGTGACGAGATTGCCGTCGAGGTAGAAGGCCTCATCGCCGACATATCCGATCGCGCGCGAGAGGGTCGCGTTGGTGATGTGGTCGGTTCTGAACGCAAGGCTGCCGACCGAGGTGACGAGCGGGGCGTAAACCATAGTCGCGCGCGCGCCGTGGAAGACCTCGTTGTTGATGGCCGTGATCTGCGGCAGGTAGAAGTCGGTGTGGCCATCCTCCAGCGCGGAGCAGAGCTTGAAGGCATAGCGCCCAAGATAGGTTAGGCTTTGCATATCCGTCGGATAGAAGCGCTTCAGGCTCCGGCAGAGCGACATGGCCAGTTCGCCGATGGTCTCGACATCGGCGGAGATGGTGACGTTAGTGAGGTAGTATTCCGAGGTATAGCGGTTCCAATTGCCATCCTTGGCGCTCTGGAAGGAGCAACTGTCGAAGGAGTACGAACCGAGGTTGGTGCAGGAGGGCGCGGTGAAGGATGAGAGCGCGGTGCTGCGCAGGCAGCCGCTGCCGGTCACCTCGAGAATCGGTGCCACGAGGTCGCCGGTAAGGTAGTGGCAGTACATGAAGGACTCATTACCAAGGGTCGTGAGCCTGGGCAGCGTCATCGGGTAGAAGTCGCGCAGCAGGCGGTCGTGCTTGAAGGCGGCAGCACCAATCGTTGTAAGGTCGCCGGAGAAGCGCGCCTCGACCAGATCGTAGCAGAAGGCGAAGGCGCTATTGCCAATCGTGGTGCAGTTCGTCGCCAGCACGGAGGTGATTTTGGGACCCGCCCCAACGCTTTCGATGCCGGCGAAGGCGTACTCGCCGACACTTGTCAGCTTCGGGAAGACAAACTCGCCGCCCAGCGCAATGGTGTAGTGGAAGGCGTTGTCGGAGAGCGTCTCGAGCTTGGGCAGCGTCCGCGGCCAGAAGCCGGCAAGCTGCGTCACCTTGTAGAAGGCGGACGAGCCGATGGAGACAAGGTTCGTCGAGACGACGACATTCGTGACGGAGGACTGCGAGAAGGCGCTGTTGCCGATGGAGAGCAGGTCGGGCGCAAGGAAGGAGCCCAGATAGCTCTTGTTCTTGAAGACGGAATCGCCGACCGCGATCACCCTGGAACCGGTGTCGTGGGCGACCATGCCGAAGTCTAGACAGGTCTGTTCCGCAGGCGCGGTATTGACGCTTACGATCTCAAGGCCCGCGACATCGCCGACCGTGGCGGAACGGACGGTGAAGGACCAGGTCTTGTTGGAGAGCGTGGTGCCGCCATCGGTTAGGATCCAACTGTCGGCGAAGACGGCCGTGAGCGACCTCGCGGCGTCCGCGACAAAGGTAAGCGGACAGTCGTACATCTGCTCCGCCGCCACATCACCCTCCCAGCGCTCGAAGCGCTGTCCCGCACCGAGGGCAAACAAATCCGGATGGCCACCGCAGCTTCGCCAAATAAGCCAGACAGGCGTCCTGCGTCGCAAACCGGCGATCCAATTCGGCCATGCTGGTCGGATAGTCGTTCATGGACGGGCATACTACATGTTGTGGTAGGTTGAGTCAACTGCATACCCAGTTAGTCTTTTTTGCGCGAAAAGTCCAACCGCAAAAACAAAAAAAATCAAAAAAATCACACACACCCTGTACCCTGCACCATAACTTTGTCGCTTTGTCGGTAAGTTTGTCGCCTGCTGCCGGTTTTTTTCTCACAGAGGCACGGAGGCACAGAGGCGCAGGGAGGGGTGGGAGAGAACCGTTTGCGACACAACTCAGTTATATCGCAGAAGAGGGTAAAAGGGTGGGAAGCGTGCGCTTTTCCCTGGTCTTGGCCTCCCGTTCGCTTCGGATGCGCACTGGCGCCCGCGGTCTCCGCGGTTTTTGCGGAGCGCATGAGGCGGAGAACGTTACCGCCGGGTACAGCGGTCTCCAGCATTCCAGCCTTCCCGTTCGCACACCGACTCCGCAGCTTTTGCCGCTCCTGTCACCACCCGCTTGCCGCGCCCGCCTACTCCGGCAGGGCGTAGCGGCGCAGCGCGTGCAGCGGGTAGCGCGGCGGGCGGCGTTCCGGAATCTGCCGCCGCGTCTCGTCGATCAGCGGCAGGAGGGGGTTGTCGGGGCTGTTGGCGCGGATCAGCGGCAGGTAGGCGGCGCTGGCCGCGAGCCGGACGCGGGCCGGGCGGCCGATTCCGCCCCCGCCGTCCGTAGCGAGGCGCCAGCCGGTCTCGCGCAGCAGGGCGGCGTAGGAGAGCAGAAAGGCATCGGCATGCACCTGCGCATGGGCGACGGTGTCGATCTGGAAGAAGGTCTGGTAGGTCTGCGCCAGCTCGTGGCAGAGCTGGCGGGCCTCGGCACTGTCGTTGGTCGCGGCCAGCAGGCGGGCGGTGTCGGCGCGGATGCGCTCCTGCAGCGAGGTGCCCTCTACCGCCAGCAATGGCGAGGGCTCGGGAGGCGCGAAGAGTATCCAGGCGCGCAGCAGCGCGGCCAGGAGGATGGCGACGGCAAAGTGCGGTGCGTAGGCCACGGTGAAGTGGCGCAGATAGGTCCGGCTGTGGCGGCGGTGGCGGCGCAGGTCGCGTACCGCCAGCACCAGCCCAACCCCCGCGACGATGAGCAGCACCAGGCCGCAGAGGCGGGTCACGGGATGCACGCCCCACCAGATGAGACCGCCGGCCACCGTCAGCGTGGCCAGGGCGACCAGAAAGCGTTGTCGGAAGGGCTCGCTCATGATGACCGCCGCTTCTCCTCCATATCCATCTTCCACAGCTTGCGCGCCGTCCGGTAGACCGTGATGAAGAGCCCGAAGAGCGAGCCGGTGACGACATACGGCAGCGCCGCCGCCAGATAGGTCTTGCCGAAGACGATCAGCAGCACGTTGATCACGATGAAGAGCAGCCGTACCTCGGTCGGCCCGATCCCCAGATAGGAGATGCGGAAGCGGTTGGTGCAGGCAAACTCCAGAAAGGCATGCACCATGAAACCGGCAAACATGATCAGTGTGAAAAGAATCATCTTGTGGTAGACGGCCGGCAGCAGGACGGCATACCCGAAGAAGATCGCCCCGAGAAAGATGTAGTCGAGGAAGTGGTCGACGTAGTAGCCCCACAGTTTGAGGCCCGTATTGCGCGCGCGACCGACGGCGCCGTCTAGCAGGTCGGTGATGTACTGGCCGACAATGCAGACGTTGACCCCCAGAGCCAGTGGATGGAGCCGCGCGCCAGATAGGAGAAGACGGGTATCAGCGCCGACCACAGCACGGTTGTGAGGGTCAGGTGATAGGTCTCGACACGGCGCGGCACACGCGGCAGCAGAAAGGCCTTGAGCCGCTCTTCAGCGCCGTGCAGTATGGATTTGCCGAACTTGAGATGACCTTGAAATGCCATAGTTCCCCTCGGGGGTAACGCCATTAAGCAACAAGCGGATGACAAAGTCAACCGAATACGTGACAAGCGGCGGGGCATCCGCTACCATACTCCCATGAGTACCACCGAGAAAATCGTCGCTGGACTCCGGACTGTCCGCGAGCGCCATCCCCTCGTCCACAACATCACCAACTATGTCGTGATGAACTGCACGGCCAACACCCTGCTGGCGCTGGGTGCCTCGCCGGTCATGGCTCATGCCGTGGAGGAGGTCGAGGAGATGGCCGCCCTCTCCGGTGCCGTGGTGCTCAACATCGGCACCCTATCCACCCCCTGGATCGAGGCCATGTTCCGCGCCGGGCATGCGGCGCGCGCCAAGGGCATCCCAGTCATACTGGATCCCGTGGGCGCGGGCACCACCACGCTGCGGACAGAGACGGCCCGCCGCCTGATCCGCGAGGTCAGGCCCACCGTGATCCGGGGCAACGCCTCGGAGATCCTCGCCCTGCGCGACAGCGACATCCAGACCCGCGACGCCGACAGCCGGCACACCGTCGGGCAGGCCCACGAGACCGCCCGGCGCATCGCCCTCGATACCGGTGCCGTCGTTGCCGTCACAGGCCCCGAGGACCATGTGACCGACGGCACCCGCACGGCATACATCCGCGCCGGCCACCCGCTCCTCACGCGCATCACCGGCAGCGGCAGCATGGTTGCCGCGACGATTGCAGCTCTCTGCGCCGTCGAGCCCGACCCCTTCACGGCCACGGTTGCCGGCCTGCTCATCTTCGGTGTCGCGGGCGAGATGGCCGCTGCCGACACGCCGCGCCCGGGCACCTTCATGGCCCGGCTCATAGACGCGCTCGACGAGATCGACGACCGCGACCTGCGCCGCGCCGCCCGCGGCCTGCGCGTGGAAGAGTGCCGGGAGCCTGCATGAATAATGCCCGCCGGCCAGCCGACTGCCTGCGCCTCTACCTGCAGACCTCCCGCTTGACCCTCTTCCGGCTCCCGTGCCATACTAATTATCACGAATGAAGAACCGCGACGCCAACGATGCCCTGACCGCCATACTGGCGATGCTGGTGGATCTCTGCACCATCTGGGTGGCGCAGATGCTCGCGGTCTGGATCCGCTTCGACAGCGGCTGGATGAGCGTTCCCCTGGGGCGCGAGCCCGATCTCTACCGGAAGTACGCCCTGGCCGCCGCCGCCGCGCTGCCGATCTATCTCGCCGTCTTCCAGCGCCTCAAGCTCTACTCCCGTCCCCAGTACGGCAACTTCACGAACAAGATACCGCGCCTGGTGCGCGCCTGCGCCACGAGCGTGCTCGGTGTCCTCGTCGTCAGCGCGCTCCTGAAGAACAAGGTGCCCTACCTCTCCAACGCCGCGATCCTGGTCTCCTTCGTGACCGTGACCGCGCTGGTGCTGCTCGAGCGCGCCCTCATGTTCCAACTGGAGATCGTCATGGCGCGCCGCGCGGATCCCTATAACCGCGCCCTGATCGTCGGGGCCGGCGAGGACACCGTACGGCTGATCGAGGCCTTCGCCAGCGACCCCCGGCTCCGCACCCGCGCCGTCGGCGTGCTGACCGTCGGCGACGAGACGCCCCACCCCGCCATCCCCCCGGATCTCATCTGCGGAGGGTACGACATGCTTGAGCAGGCCATTCAGGAACAACGCATCGACCAGCTCATCCTCACCGGCCACGACCTGCCGCGCCAGCAGCTCGTCGAGCTGATCCCCTTCTGCGAACAGCACCTCGTGCGCTTCAACATGGTGCCCGACCTCTTCCGCCTGCTGACCAGCCAACTGGAGTTCAACCACATCACCGGTATTCCGCTGCTCGGCATCAGCCGCTGGCCGCTCGACAAGGTCTGGAACCGCATCCTCAAGCGTATCTTCGATATCGCGGGCTCGCTCGTCGGCCTGCTGGTCTCCATCCCCATCATGGGGGTGGCCGCACTGCTGATCGTGCGCGAGTCGCCCGGCCCCATCTTCTACATCCAGGAACGCTGCGGCCGCCGCGGCCGCTCCTTCAACCTCATCAAGCTGCGCACCATGCGCCCCGACGCCGAGGCCGGGGGCGAGCCGGGCTGGACCGTGCAGGACGACCCGCGCCGCACCCGCATCGGCGCCTGGCTGCGCCGCTACAACATCGACGAGCTGCCCCAGTTCTGGAACGTGCTGCGCGGCGACATGAGCCTCGTCGGCCCGCGCCCCGAACGCCCCTTCTTCGTTGACCAGTTCGCCCCCGGCATCGCACACTACATGTGGCGCCACGTCTCCAAGCCGGGCCTCACCGGCTGGGCGCAGGTCAACGGTCTCCGCGGCGACACAAGCATCGCCAAGCGCGTCCGCTACGATCTCTACTACCTCGAGCACTGGTCGCTGGCCTTCGACATCAAGATCCTCCTGCGCACCCTGCTCGCCTTCAAGAACGCCGTCTGAATGAACCCCTTTTCCGCCCTCTTCTCCACGCCCTGGTTCTGGTCCGCCCTCGGCGGCTGGACCATCGCCCAGACCATCAAGATGTCGGTCGACCTGGCACGCACCGGCCGCCCCGACCTCTCCTACTTTGTCAGCACCGGCGGCATGCCGAGCGCCCACTCGGCGCTTGTCTCGGCACTGGCCACCTCGGTGGGCCTGACCGAGGGTTTCGACGCGCCGGTCACGATCGTGGCGGTCGCCCTGGCCGGGATCACGATGTTCGATGCCGCCGGCGTGCGCAACGCCGCCGGACACCAGGCGCGCATCCTCAACAAGATGCTCGACGAGCTCTTCCGCGGCCACCGGCTCAGCGAGGGACGCCTCAAGGAACTGCTCGGCCACACGCGCCTCGAGGTCTTCGTCGGCATGCTGCTCGGCATCCTCACCGCCATGCTC
>LSQX01290620.1_pt3 | contig 18024 bp, 16 predicted proteins | sample 654561 | NCBI WGS metagenome assembly LSQX01 (sample SAMN04489861, study PRJNA283612) | anaerobic digester metagenome | isolation source: 4 biogas reactors fed with cattle manure at either 37C or 55C with and... | place: Denmark: Kongens Lyngby | collected 2014
CTCCTTGTAAGCGAGTCCGTACAAACCTACTTTTGCAACATCTGCTATACCCGTTTCTTTCATGATGGCTGAGATTCGGCCCAAAGTGAATGCCGGCATAGAATCATTGATTTTTCTAGCTTGATAGGTAAGACTGGCAATACCCGGGTAATCACCCACCAGGAACCATGGATCAACTGGTATACAGTGCCCTCCCACCCCTGGTCCGGGTTGCAGAATACTGACCCGGGGGTGCATATTGCAGGTCTTGATCACCTCATAGACATCAATGTTGTCCCGGCGGCACATCATGGCCAATTCATTGGCAAAGGCTATGTTGATGTCTCTATAGGTATTCTCTACCACCTTGGTCATCTCGGCGGTTTTTATATCGGTAACAACGATGGTACCGCGGCAAAAAGATGCATATAAATCTTTTATCTTTTCCCCAATTTCCCTGTCGTCTGCACCAATGGTACGAGAATTGTTCAGTAGTTCATCAATCATGTTGCCGGGAATTATGCGCTCGGGTGCATGAACAATGTGGATATCCTTTCCGGCCTCAAAACCCTTTTCAGCAATCAAGGGGCGAATGTGTTTATCAATGGTGCCCGGCGAAACCGTTGATTCAATGACCACAATCGTACCATCAGAACAAACGCTCATTACATTTTCAAATGCATTAATCACGTGAGCTGGATCGATCTTCTTGCTTATCCTGTCATATGGAGTTGGAACTGCAATTATATAAATGGATGATTTAATATATTCCGTAGAGAATTCAATATTATTTCTCCGGGCGTCTTGAAAAAGATCTGCCAGTCCCTTTTCCTCAAACGTGATTTTGCCTTCCTTTAGACGGGCAATCAATTCTGGGTTATAGTCAATACCGACCACGGGAACTTCATGAGCTGCCAGCGTCAAAGCTGTTGGAAGACCAATATAACCTAATCCGCCCACACATACCTTCATAATATAAATTACCCCCGCATAAAACTCATATTAGATACTTGGTAACGGCTTGATTTTTGTCTTGGCAAAGCTTCTCAAATCTATCAATCTTGAATATCGTGTTCATGTTATGGGCATCAGTTACATATTTAAAACTCGGTTCACCCGACCTTATGCCTGAGAACTGCTCTATATAATCGAAATGTTTTAATGCATACTCAATATCGTATCTCACCGGGAATTCGGCATCCCCTAAGATAAAATAGTTATATCCCCGGTACTCCTCTGCAAATTGCTTGCGCGAAATCTGGTAATTATCTTCTAATCTTACGAAACCCTGGCCATTATAAAACCAACCGCACTTATCCTTACAATGGATTTCCCTGAAATGCTGCCAACATATCTCCATATCTGCTGGCAGACCCTCATATAAAACCAATACTCGTTCTGGATCATGCTTGTATGGAATCTGCAGAGCATCTAATATACAGCTGATTCTCTGCGTGTAGGTATGATTCTGAAAAACTTCTCTCACATTTTCCTTACAGACAGCAGCGACGGACGATTCATCAAAATCTTGATCCAAAAACCAAATGCGGTTACCGAATAGTTGCCTCAATCCGGTTGACTCGTTGCTGATAACTAATATGTTACATGCCATTGTCTCAAAAACCCGACGCGCAAACATGGTCGGCGAGTCTTTGACTGTATTGATATTTATCGCATAGCGGAATTGCTTTAGAATCTTGCTTAATTCCTTAAACTCTATGCCATCATGGATATGAGCAGCATACTGGTCAGGAAATTTGTTATTGGGATTGGCAGACCCCGAATGGCGATTATATATCTGCAAATCTATCCCTTTTTGAAGTACCATTGCAAAACATTTTTCCATATCTGTACAGCGCTCTGGTTGGTCCCCATACCAACTTCCGGCAAAAACAGCCCGGTTTTCATTCTGACTGCTGTTAATAGGATTGAACAATTTAGGCGAGAAGCCGAACATTAAGACGTCCACCTTTGTATGGCCCAATTCACGATAGAGCGGGACACATTCTCTGGCGGTTGTAAAAATATAATCAAATTTCAGGGCAGTGTCCACAAAATTATAAGTCTTATCATGGAAATATTGGGGATCCTCTTTGTTCCAAAAGACAGTCTTAATACCATTTCTTTTGCAATAATCCAAGAGATTCAACAATTCGCGCCTGTTCTCGTATTTAACTTTAGCGTTTCTATAGATACGTCCCCGCCAATTGGTATCTATTCCGCGCCAGGCTGATTCACAAAAAAAAACTTCCGGTTTAAAAGACTCCATAATACTTAACCAATTGGCTGGATTTATGTATACTGCCTGACATTCGTTTTTAAAATCCTGATAAGTCATTTCATCACAAACAAATGCTATCTTGGTTTCTTTTATACTCTTATCATCTCTAACTTCAGGCCCAGTGAAAGTCAATAAATCCGGGTGGTATGGGCAAGGTCTCGTTTCCCTTTTCAACCAGGGGCGCGCTCTGTTGTAAAGGAAATGAGCACTGGTTGCTACCAAAGACAAAGACTGGAACTGCTTATACACTCGGTAAATAAGGCGGTTAAGAGAATTCATATTATTGCCCCTATGAAATTGCAAAATAATATTTTTTTATTGCATTATAGGCATAGCATACAAAACATCGGCACGATTTCAAGAATGACAGCCTTTCCGCTTTCCGATAAATCAACCAACGGTTGTGGGCTGATCTCAACCTGTTGGAAGACCGTCCTCCACTTCGGTACAAGACCAATACTTCCTCCAATCCACCCGCCTGCTTTCCCTCTCTCAATAATTCCAACCATAGCCGAAGGTCTTCGTGAAAAAACCGATTGTCAAATTTATGATCTTGGAAAGCTTTAGTTTTCATCATTACGCTCGAACAGAGAATTACATTTTTACAGAGAAGTTCTTCATATTTTATAGTTTGTGGCACCAAATAATCCTTACCCAGATACTTGCCTGTAGAATCCATGAAACCAAAAGCAGTATAACTGAAGTCACATTCATTACGCTCCAGGTAAGCAACCTGTTTATCTATCTTATCTGCCATCCATAGGTCATCACCATCTAAAAAGGCCAGATATTTTCCTTGCGCACAATTACATCCCTTATTCCTCGACTCTGCCGCTCCCAAGTTAGTTATATTTTGAATCACAATAATACGGCTATCTTGTTGCGCTAATTCAAGAACCTTTACAGCTGTATTATCGATCGAACAGTCATCTACTATGATTAACTCAAAATCAGAGTATGTTTGATTGAGTACGGACTGGACTGCATCCGTTATTACATTTTCACCGTTATATACGGGCATAATTACCGAAACGCTCGGTGTCATGATTTATCACCTGTTACGCCATAATTTCTTACCGCTCTTGTCTAATAAGCTCCTTTCCGTCCTAGTACTACAGGGATTGTGCGAAAAAGAAGGGATATATCCATCCACAGCGACCAGTTACGTACGTACCAGGTTTCCATCTGCACACGTTCATCATAATCCACATCATTGCGACCGCTGTTAACCCACAAACCCGTCATACCGGGCCGAACCATGAGATATTCTTTGATGTGCGCCCCAAACTTGTGGATCTCGCCTCTAATTATAGGACGAGGACCTACCAAGCTCATATCACACTTTAAGACGTTAAAAATCTGAGGAAGCTCATCAAGGCTGGATTTACGAAGGATTTTCCCAATTCTCGTTATTCTTGGATCATCCTTTAGTTTGAAGTCCTCCTGCCATTGCTCACGTAAATCGGGATTGGTTTGCAACATTTCTTCCAATACCTGCTGAGAATTGGCAACCATGGTCCTAAACTTGTAACACTTAAAATCTTCACCTCGATATCCAACCCTATTGTGAGAAAAGATTATCGGGCCCTTACTGTCAAACTTTATGGCAACAGCGATTATTATCAAGATCGGTATAATCACTATTGAAAGAATAAGACAGACGAAAATGTCGAATATTCGTTTGATTATCTGGTTACCGGGATTGGCTAAATTATTTTTAGTTCGGTAAGCCAAAATACGGTCGTCAAAAAAATATTCAGTTTCACCACCGACTACCGGTATGCCCGCTAGATCAGGAACAATTAGAATACTGTTCGTGTATGGCTGTAATTCATTAGTAAAGAGAACTAATTCATCCCCTGACAAATTAGGTGCAGATATGATGACTTGACGAATTCGTGTCTCTGCAAGAATTCGCTGTGCATCTCCAAAATCACCGACTACACGAAAATTCTGGCTATTTATTTTAACCGTTTTATGTCTTTCTTCCTGTTGTTTTAAAAAACCGTATATTCTATAACCCAAATAACGATCCTTCTCCAGGTTGGCTGCTATCTTTTGAGCCGTGTCACCTATACCTAAGATAAGGACATATTCTTGCCATATACCCGCTGCCGCTAACAAGGATTTCGTTAAATAGCGAAGAAAAGGTAACAATAACAAAGCGGAAAAATAGGTTATTACGATTACTGTTCGGGATACCTCACCACTCAACTTGGCCAGGGAGACGCCGGCAAAAACTAGCACAAACGCTAGCGTCACAGCTTTCAGGACCCGCTTGGATTCTCGCCAGAATGGCAGTCGCCTGGTATAGAGACGCTCAAAGGCTAGACAGATAATGACAACTCCTAANNCACCATATCTTGTCAGACAATGGCTGCGGTCTTTCCGGCGGGAATATTGGTAAAATAGCAGGCAGGACGCTAATTCGAATATGAAAGCCCAATGCTATGGCAATGACCAAACCTGTCATATCACTAAAAACCAGACATAGCCGGGCGAATAAACGCTGAACTACTTTTCTTAAACTAATTGCTGTCACAGGAATACCTTGGATTTTCGGCAGTTGTACATATTCATCAATACTCTCTAAAGGTGCACTACTTTCCAATTTAAAACCTTCAATCGCGATAGGTTGGCTACATCACTATAGTGGCATTTACATTTCGATAGATACACTTGTATGGGAAAGGATTTTTCCCGATTCTATTTGATTCGATAATAGAAAGTCTAAACCTACTTCTTCTGCACGTATTGTACCTGAAAATCTCCTAAAATGGTTCCTTTTGTGGAATTTCTTGCATCAAGTTGTCTTTCGAGCACAAACGTTGCCTTGAACATTTTCTGAAAAATGGATAAAATTGAGTTGTTTAGCGGAGTTATTCGGGGGAATTCATTATGATATTCGTTACCGGAGGGGCCGGCTATATCGGCAGTCACACCTGCGTGGAGCTGTTGAATGCCGGTCATGAAATAGTCGTCTGCGACAACCTGTCCAACTCCAAACCCGAGGTGATAGATAAAATAGCGGGGATCACTGGACGGGCTTTTCGCTTCTATGAAGCGGATATTCTGGATCGCTCCGCCATGGATAGGATTTTTGCTGAAAATGCCATTGAAGCGGTGATCCATTTTGCCGGTTTGAAAGCGGTGGGCGAATCGGTGCAGAAACCGCTGCTCTACTACCATAACAATGTAGCCGGTTCACTGGTGCTGTTCCAGGCTATGGCTGCGGCGAAGGTGAAACGGCTGGTCTTCAGTTCGTCGGCTACGGTTTACGGCGATCCTGCCCAAGTGCCGATAAGGGAGGATTTCCCCCTATCCGCCACCAATCCCTACGGAGCTACCAAGCTGACCATCGAGAATATCCTTAGGGATCTCTGCAACGGTGACCCTGACTGGAGTGTGGCCCTGCTGCGCTATTTCAACCCCATCGGAGCCCACTCGAGCGGTTTATTAGGCGACGATCCCAGCGGCATCCCCAACAACCTGATGCCCTATCTGCTGCGGGTGGCGGCTGGTCAGCTGGAAGAGTTGAGCATTTACGGCAACGACTACCCTACCCGGGACGGTACCGGAGTGCGGGACTATATCCATGTGGTGGACCTTGCGCTCGGCCATCTGCGCGCGCTGGAATACGCGCTTGAGCACACAGGCTGGGAGGCAATCAACCTCGGCACCGGTACCGGGTACAGCGTGCTTGATTTGATAAACGCGTTTGAAAAGGCCAACGGGGTCAGGGTGCCGCATTACTTTACAAGCCGCCGCGAAGGGGACGTCGCAGTCTGTTACTCCGACCCCTCAAAGGCGGAGAGGCTTTTGGGCTGGAAAGCCGCGCGCGGAATTGAGGAGATGTGCCGCGATACATGGCGCTGGCAGTCCAAAAACCCGCGCGGATATGAATAGAATGTGAATGGGTGAAAGGAGGCCCGCATGAACAATCAGACCAGAAAAATCGTGCTCGTCGGCACCGGTTTTGTGGGGATGAGCTTTGCTTACGCCCTGCTCAACCAGAACGCCTGCGACGAACTGATACTGATAGACATTGACAAAAAGCGCGCCTACGGCGAGGCAATGGATTTAAACCACGGTCTGGCTTTTTCGGGTTCGCACATGAATATCCGCACCGGGGAGTACCCCGACTGCGCAGACGCCGATATTGTGGCAATCTGCGCCGGGGTCGCCCAAAAGCCGGGCGAATCGCGGATTGATTTGCTGCAGCGGAACACCGAGGTTTTCCGCTCGATAATCGGGCCGGTGATGAGTTCCGGCTTTGGCGGGATTTTCCTGATTGCCACCAATCCGGTGGACATAATGACCCATGTAACCCAGAAGATTTCGGGCGTGGACCCCAAACGGGTAATCGGCACCGGCACCACTCTGGACACCGCGCGGCTGCGCTATATGCTGGGCAACTATTTTTCGGTGGACCCGCGCAATATTCACGCGTACGTGATGGGCGAGCACGGGGACAGCGAGTTTGTGCCGTGGTCGCAGGCGCTGGTCGGCACCAAATCGGTTTTTGCTCACTGCGAGGAGACGGGCGGGAAGTTCTGCGCCATGGATATGCAAAAAATCAGCGAGGATGTAAAAAACGCCGCCCAGAAGATAATCGAGGCGAAAAAAGCGACCTATTACGGTATCGGGATGTCGATGGTCAGGATTGTCCGCGCGATTTTCGGCAACGAAAACAGCATTCTGACCGTATCCGCCAGGCTGGACGGCGAATACGGCCAGAAGGACGTGTATGCCGGGGTGCCGTGTATCGTAAACCGCAATGGGGTGCGGGAAATCGTCGAGCTTAAGCTGACCGATGAGGAATTGCGCAAGATGCACGCCTCCTGCGAGATGTTGAGAGGGGTAATGAAGGACTTGAGAATTAATTAATAATTTATAATAAATAATGAATAATTGCGGTATGGTTACAGTAAAACGATTTTATAAGAGCGTCGGTTTTTTTAAAAGCCGGCGCTTTTTTGTGTCAAAGAACAACTTTTTGCCCGGCGCTGGTATAATGCCGGATAATTTGCAAAAAATTAACCTGAAGAGCGATGGCTTTACGTTCATTTAAGAAACAGGAGGATATGGCATGAAGATTGTAAAGAAGTTTCTGGCTTTGATATTGATGTTTGCCCTGTGCATGACGATAGCGTCGGGCTGCAGGAAGAAGGATGACGAGTCAAGCTATGATACCGCGACCGGCGAGCCGATTGAGATAACCCACTGGTACTGGGCGGATACCCAGCAGTATTCGGCAAAAATGCAGGATATTGTAAAGGAATTCAACCAGACCAACGGCAAAAACATCAAAGTAACCGCCGAGGAATACCCGTGGGACGGCGGGGGTTACAGCGAGACTCTGTTCACGGCCGCGATGGGCGGGGGCGGGCCGGATACCGCCTCATGGAAGCTGACCTCCACCCCGCTTTTTGTGGCCAACAACCTGCTTGCGGTGCTGGACAGCTATATAAACGGCTGGAAGGACAAGGACGATATTGACGAAAACCTGTATCAGGTAATGAGAGACGCGGGCGGTTCGGACAACATCTATGTAATGCCGTGGAACACCCAGGTTTTATATGTCTACTACCGGCCGTCAATGTTCAAGGACGCCGGCGTCAGCGTGCCCAAGACCTATCAGGAATTCCTTGAAGCCTGCCGGAAGCTGACCCGCGATACCAACGGGGACGGGAAGGTGGACGTTTACGGGTTCGGCATGCGGGGCGCCAAAGGCGGGCAGGAGCCGTGGGGCAGCTTTATTTACGCGCGCGGCGGGGATTTTTCGGATTTCACCACCGACAAAGCGGTTGCGGGCATGCAGGATTTTATCAACCTGTTTAAAAACGGGTATGTCCCGCCGACAGCCCCGACCGACGGGTTTAACGAAATCATCGCCAACTTCAAATCCGGCAAAACCGCTATGACCATACATCATATCGGTTCATCCGTCGGGATGGTGGAAACGCTGGGGGATGACGTGGACGCTTTCCCGTTCCCTTCGGGAGAAAGCCAGTGGACGTCCATGGGAGACACCGAAAACGTAATCTTCGAGGCCTGCGACAACAAGGACGCCGCGTTTGAGTGGGTGGCGTATCTCGCGACCGGGAAAGGGCAGGAGGAATGGTGCAAGGCCACCGGCAACGTGCCTGTCAGCAAGAGGGTGCAGGCGATGCCGGAATTTCAGAACAACAAGTTTATGAAGGTGTCGATTGAAGGGGCGCCTTCCGCGGGGATTTTCCCGATTCTGGACACCACCACCGAATGGATAAACACGATATGGCCCAACACCGTCGCGGCCGCGCTTGCGGGGCAGAAAACCGCGGCCGCGGCGATGCAGGATTTGCAAAGGGGCTTGTACGGAGGCTGATACCGCGGTTTTGATAATTATTCCTCACAGGTAGGGGTTCGGGCCATGAACCCCTACATTCTATATAAAACGGCGGGCGGCGGCAGTTTCAAGCCGTCTTTAAGAAGGTGATAGAATTGCGGGACAAAAAAGCCGGAATCTGGCCTTACCTGCTGGTGGCTCCGGCGCTTTTAGTGGTTGCGGCGGTGGTCTTTGTCCCGGTCGGGAATGCGGTTTTGATGAGTTTTCAAAGCTATGATTTAAGGCGGCCTTTTGCAATCGGGTTTATCGGCGCGGGGAACTACTCGGCGGTGTTTAAGGATACCCTGTTCTGGCAGTCGGTGCTGCGGACGGTCATCTGGGTGGTTTTCGGGGTCGGGTTTCAGTTCGTGTTCGGCTTCTGTCTTGCGCTGCTGTTAAACAGGGATTTCAAAGGCAGGGGGGCCGCAAGGTCGGTCAGCCTGATTCCGTGGGTTACGCCGGGCGTGCTGATTGGGCTGATGTGGCGGTGGATATACGACGGCAGCTACGGAGTGCTGAACGATATTTTGATGAAAATCGGAATAATCGAAAATCCGGTGCCTTTTCTGGCAAGGCAGGATACGGTTTTCCCGGCGGTGATTGTAACGATTATCTGGCAGGGAATCCCGTTTTTTGCGCTAATGCTGCTGGCCGGCCTTCAGGGGGTGCCGGCCGAACTGTACGAGGCGGCCGACATTGACGGCGCGAACGTGTTCGGGAAATTTTTTCATATAACGGTGCCGTCGCTGCAGAACACCATATATGTTACCACCCTTTTGAGGATTATCTGGGTCGCAAACTCGGTGGACGTGATTTACAACATGACCGGCGGGGGGCCGGCGTACGCCTCCCAGACATTGAGCGTTTACGTCTTCAACAAGGCGAACGCGCTTAACCTCGGTTATGCCTCGGCGATGTCAATCCTGCTGACCCTGATGCTGCTGCTCGCGGCGGTGCCGTATTTGAAAACCCTGTTCAAAATCCGGGAGGGGTAAAAATGGGTAAAGGAAAAAGGCTAGCCACGCGCGCCCTGTCTTTTTGTCTGCCCCTTGTTTTGCTGTTCGGCTTTTTGATTTTCCCGTTTTATTGGATCTTCATCACCTCGATAAAGCCTGAAAGCGAGCTTTACGGCGGCACGGTAACCTACTGGCCGAAAAACCCGACTTTTGACGCGTACAGAGCCCTGTTTGTGGACTACAACTTTGTAAAGCCCATGACAAACAGCTTTATCGTGGCCGCGTCCGCCACCCTGCTCACCCTTTTTGTGGCGACCTTGGCGGCCTACGCCTTTTCAAGGTTCAGGTTCAAGGGGCGCCGGCCGCTGATGATTATGTTTCTGACAAACAATATGTTCCCGACCGTGCTTTTGTTAATCCCGCTTTACGCGATTATGCGCAGGCTTGGGATTTTATATACCCCGCTGGCGCTTATTCTGTCGTACACCACCTTTACCATACCGTTTTCGGTCTGGCTGCTCAACGGGTATCTGAGCGATTTGCCGATGTCGCTTGAGGAGGCGGCACTGGTGGACGGGGCAAACAGGCCGCAGGCGTTTGTGAGGATAATACTTCCGGTGCTTGTGCCCTGCCTTGTCGCGACCGGGGTTTATATCTTCATGAACGCGTGGAACGAATACACCTTTGCGGTGATGTTCACAAACGAAAAAAGCCGGACAATCCCGGTTTCTTTAAGAAACCTGATTGGCCAGCTTGGCGTGCAGTGGGATTTACTTACCGCTGGGGGGATTATAACCATCATACCGGTGTGCATGATGTTCTTTTTCGCCCAGAAAAGGCTGGTGGAGGGTCTGACCGCCGGGGCGGTAAAGGGCTGACCCGCCGGCGGACAGCGGTACTTCTATTAAAAAAAGATGTCTTCAGCCAATATCTTCAGCCCGATACCGATTAAAACCAGCCCGCCCGCGGCTTCCGCCTTTTTGCCGAACAGATTGCCGCACCTGCAGCCGAGCACATAGCCGCCGGCGGACAGGGCGAAAGTAACAACCGCGATAACCGCGCTGGACAGCAGATACCCGTATTTTAAGGACAGAACGCCATCATGCGGCATTACCGCAAAGGACGCGCCGACCGCCAGCGCGTCAATGCTTGTCGCGACCGACATCACAAGCAGGTTGTCAAAGCGGCTGGGGTTCCCCAATGGCAATTCGTCATCCTTTTTTGCCGCTTCCCACAGCATCTTGCCGCCGACAAAGCTCAAAAGAGCGAATGCAATCCAATGGTCAAACGACTCGAACCTGTCTGAAAAGGTGTTCGCGATAGCGTATCCGATAAGCGGCATGATACCCTGAAACAGCCCGAAGCTGCCCGCTATTTTCAGAATATACCGCGGTTTTGTAAAGCAGATAACCAGCCCGCAGCTCACGGCGGCGGCAAAAGCGTCCATCGACAGCCCTACGGCAATCACCAGGAGGGTCGGAATCCCCATTTTCTCCATCCTCTCGCGGGGTTTTTCGGCCGCAAACACCGGCGGCGGGTTCTGCGCGCAGAATTTACAGCCAAAAGCGCGTATTTGCTATTGAACAATTGTACAACTAAAATCTGTTGCTGTCCACTGTTTACGGGTTGTGTTTTGGAATTATTTATGGTACTATACCATATTATAAAACATAACACAGCCATTAATCCTGACTGCGGAGGGTTGTTTAAGTGAGCAGACGTATTGTATTAAGCGCGGACAGCACCTGCGATTTGGGGGACGAGCTTAGACAGAGGTATTCGGTCGAGTATTATCCGCTCAAAATTATACTGGACGGCAAAGAGTATTCGGACGGGGTTGACGTGCACCCTGACCAGATATACGAGATTTACAGGCAAAAGAAAATCCTTCCCAAAACCACGGCCATAAACACCCACGAATATTTTGACTATTTCAAGAAATGGGTTGACCAGGGGCTTGAGGTAATCCATATCTCGCTGGGCAGAGCCCTGTCCGCCACTTACAACAACTGCTGCAGGGCGGCCGAGCAGCTGTCCGGGGTGTATGTTGTGGACAGCCGCAACCTTTCGACCGGTTCGGGGCATATAGTAATCGAAGCCGCCGAGAGGATTGAAGCCGGCATGCCTGCCGCGCAGATTGCAAAGGAAGTGCAGGAATTGACCTCGAAGGTGCATTCCAGCTTTATTATCGATACCCTTGAATTCCTGTATAAGGGCGGCAGGTGTACCGCGCTGCAGATGCTGGGCGCGAACATGCTGCAGTTAAAGCCCTGCATACTGGTGAACAACGCCGACGGCAGCATGGGGGTCGGCAAAAAGTACCGCGGCTCGCTGGACAAGGTTTTATATTCCTATGTGCACGACATGCTGGACAACCGAGACGATTTGCGGGACGACCGGATTTTTATCACCCATTCGGGCATATCCCAGCAGAGGATAGATTTGGTTTACGGCGAAATAGCAAAAATGAACTATTTCAAGAACATTCACATTACCCGCGCCGGCTGCACAATCTCCGCCCACTGCGGGCCGAACACCCTCGGCGTATTGTTCATGACCAAATAGATGTCAGACATTTAGATATTGTTATATGTCAATTATATTAAAAACCGGCGCCGGCATGCGGATTGATAATCGTTGCAAACCGCCGGCGGTTGTGATATTATTAACCTGCCTGCACCTGCCGCAAGCCGGTGCATTTTTTGAGATGTAAATTTTATAGTCTTTACGGTGGGGGTCTTTATATTGAAGGATGGCACCAGAGGCTCCGGCAAGAAGCGCACGGAGCCAAAACGCCGCGGCAAGGCTGTGCGCGGTATTGTTACCGCGTCGGTAGCGCTGATGAGCATACTTGGACTGCTGTGCATAGGCTCCGGCGCGTACCTGTGGCACCTGTTCGGGCTGGTACAGTACGGCCCGGATGTCGAGAGTTATTACGAAGACTCAATCCCGGAGGAGGAAGATTCCGGGTACGAGGAAATCGAGGACTACGACAAGATTGAACAGGGCGCCGCCAGCGTCGCCGAGATTTCGGTCAAGGGGAACACCAAAAACATCTCCAACTACCTGCTGATTGGGGTTGACAGCCGCAGCAGCAGTTTCAGAGGGCTTTCGGATACTATTATCATACTTACAATCGACAAAAAGAATAAGGACATCAGGCTTGCGTCCCTGCTGCGCGACACCCTCGTTACCATTCCGGGAAGGGATAAAAACGGGGACGGCAAGGACGACTACGCCAAGCTGAACGCCGCGTATTCATACGGAGGTGCCAGCCTTCTGCTCAAAACCATCGAACAGAATTTCCGCCTTAAGATAGACAAGCACATCACCGTGAACTTCAAAGCCTTTTCGGCCGCCATAAACGCGATGGGCGGGATAGACATCGAGCTGACCGCGGCGGAGGCGCAACATATCAAGATAGGCAGCGCGGCCAAAAAATACACCCTCAACGGCCATTATGCGCTGGAATATGTCCGTATCCGTGCGATAGGCACCGATTTCGGGCGGACCGAGCGGCAGCGCAAAGCGGTCAGGGCGATGTTTGAAAAAGCAAAGGCCATGAACCCCGCGCAGCTTAACAGTATCCTGAACAAGGTTTTTCCCCAGGTTCAGACCAATATGACCATAAACGAATTCTTTGGGTTTACCTTAAATTCCTTTACCTATTTAGGTTATACCATGGATAAAACATACCATCTGCCGCAAAGAGGCAAGTACCATTCCGCCCCGGAGCTGGGACTTGGCGCGGTTTTGTGCATGGACGACCCCGCGGCCGCGGTTATCGAGCTGCATAAGTTCATATATAACGGCCAGTAGGGCTGCGGACCCGCTCTTTTTGGGAATTATACAGAAAGTTTTACCCACTTTCCACCGAGTTTTCAACAATTCCTGCGTTTTGACTGGCCTGCCGGCGGTTTTGCAGGATTATCCTGCGGGTATAATCTGTCGCAACGAGGAGATTTTTGCAGAATATGCGGGCCGGCGGGCCGCAGTTGTTTGTAGACAAAAAACAGGCGGCGTTGTATAATTCTCTGGTGAGCAAAATAAAGAAAAAGCTGGTCAGCCAATGATTGGATTGTACGGGAGGAAATCTTTATGAGCCTTAATCTCAAAGGAAAAATCAAATCACTTATCTGTTTTGCGCTCTGCGCCGCGCTGGTGTTTGCCGGTATGCTGTCCGGCTGTTCCACGCCGCAATATGCTGTGGAGTTCGGCGACGGCGATAAGCTAACCACCGCGGAATACCTTGCCTTTCTCTTTAATTCGTATCAGTCGCTCTTTTCCTATTACTACGGCATTGACTGGGAGCAGGAACTCAGCTACGGCGAAGGAGAGGACGCCGAGAAGCTGTCTGTCGAGCAATATATCGTGAGAATGACAAGGGATAGTATCCTGCGCCAGAAGGCCCTAGAGGACAAGCTCAGGAAGTTTGACATCAAGCTGTCGGAGGAAGACGAGGAAGAGTATAAATCCTTTATGGACACGGTCTCGGAAGACCAGTTTATTCACCTCGGATTCAGCAAAAAGGCTTTCGGCAGGATGTATAAGGCGGTTTCGTACTATGAGTCCACCCTGTTTTTCGGTTTGTACGACAAGGGCGGGAAACGGGCGATGAGCGAGGACGAAATCAAGTCGTATTACAAGGAAAACTTTTTGACATATAAGAGCATTGAAATCCCGCTGGTTGACGAAAACGGCTCCGACCTTGACGAAGAAGGCGTCAAAGAGGTAAAAGACAGGCTGCAGGGATATCTGGACTTGTTTAATTCCGAAAAGGATTTTGACAAGGTGATTGATAAATACAATAAGGACGAGGAAGACAAAGACAAGGAAGACGAAGACGGGGAAAACGGGGAAACAGAGGAAAGCGAATCCGCCGACGAGGACGATAAGGACGACGGCGAAGGCGATGACGAGAACGGAGATACCGAAGACGAGACCGACCAGAACCTGAAAATGATTGACGCGACCAGAGACGATGAAAATCTGGTGGAAGCTGTCAGGTCAGTATCGGTCGGCGGCGCAAAAATCGTGGAATTCAAAAGCGGAGGAACAACCAATGTCGCGGCCTTAATCTACCGGGTCAACCCCGAAGACACAAAAGAGTACAAACTCGAAAACGTTCGCGAGCGGGTGATTGAAAGCGCTAAATACGAGGAGTTTGACAAAGAGATTAAGGAATACGTCAAAAAGATAGAAAAGGATTTTAAAATCAACAAAACGGTGCTGCGAAGGTGCACGCCCAAACAGCTTGAAAAGGACATCAACAAACAATCCTGACGGCAGCCGCCTTTGCCTTTTGGCAACGGCGGCTTTCGATTGAAAGCGATTGACCGGATACTGTTATTGCTGTATAATCGATAACGGCGTTTTATCGGCAGCAGCCAAAAAGGATGTGAGAGCATGAAAGCCGTGAAGAAGGACAGGCTGAGCATAGCAATCGAATATGCACTGACCATATTAATGCTAATCGCTTTTGTACTGACGGTAACACTGCCGTGGAGCATTCCCGCCGTAACTCACCATTACCCGGGCGAAAAGGGGTTCTGGTACGAAAAGTACCTCGTGGTATTGATTGTTTCGGGGGTTATGGCAATGCTGATACTGTGGCAGGCGCGAGCCGTGCTGCGGATTGTCAACAACGGCAACCCGTTTGTCAGCGAGATGGTCAGAAGGCTTCGGATAATAGGGGTGGAATGCCTGATACTTTCGGTTTTTTATTTCATCTCGGTTTTTGTTGTTACAAGGTTTTTTATGGTGGCTGTTTTTGTTACCTTTTCGGTTGTCGGGATGATACTCTTCGTGTTTGCCCGGCTTTTTGAGCAGGCGATAGCCTTTAAAGAAGAAAACGACATGACCATATAAGCGCGGCATGCTCCGCCGCGTACGGATTGCACGTCTTAAGGGGGCCTGGTTGATGGGAATAAGGATAAACCTGAATGTAATGATGGCAAAACGCCGGATTGGCCTGACAGAGCTGTCCGACAAGGTCGGGATTTCTCCCGCGAACCTCTCTATACTGAAAAACAACAAAGCCCGCGCCATCAGGTTTTCCACTCTGGACGCCATCTGCAGGGCTTTGGACTGCCAGCCGGGGGACTTGCTCGAATTTGTGGAGGACGAGGCCGACGGTTCGTAACGATAAAAAGCTGAGCGCGGATTTGACGACAGGTGCGGAGGATATCGTAAAATGCGGTTAAAAAGTTGCAAAATGCTGGCGGTACCGGTAATCATTCTTTTTGCGATAACTGTCGGGTGCGCGGATTTTGGACAAAGGGAAACGGCCGGCGCAGGATACGCTGCCCAAACCGCCTCGTCTACAGCAACCGGCGGCTCAAAAACCGCGCCTGCCGTGCCCGAACCTGTGTCCGCAGTGGTTTCAACCGCAACACTTGCGGCGACCGGGGACCTTTTAATGCACGACCCTATTCTAACCAATAACTATGACGAGCAGACCGGCAGTTATGATTTTAGCGGCATATTTACCTATATTAAGCCCTATGTCCAAAAATACGATTTTGCAGTGGCGAATTTGGAAGTAACCCTTGCCGGCAACGACAGGATACCGTACCGGGGATATCCGTGCTTCAACTGCCCCGACGAGATTGTGGACGCGGCAAAGGACGCGGGGTTTGACATGCTTCTGACCGCAAACAACCATTCAAATGACAGCGGCTTAAACGGGATTTTGCGGACGGCAGCCGTTCTGGCGCAGAAGAATATGGGCTATACGGGCACCAGACATTCGGAACAGGAAAAACCGTATAGAATTCAGAATGTCAACGGTATAAACATCGGAATGATGAACTATACTTACGAAAGCCGACGCGCCGGCGACAAGAGGTACTTAAACGTAATGCTCGAACAAAGGGCGATTCCGCTGGTCAACTCGTTCAGTTACGGCGACCTTGACAGCTTTTATGACGAGGTTAAAACCCGGATAAACCAGATGAAGGAGGAAGGGGCGGACGCGCTGGTCCTTTTTATACACTGGGGGGACGAATACAAGCTGACTCCCAACAACACCCAGAAGAAAATAGCACGGAAAATGTGCGAACTCGGAATTGACGTGATAATCGGCGGCCATCCGCATGTAATACAGCCTTTGGAAATAATCAAATCGGTTGACGGCAGACACACAACCGTATGCCTTTATTCCACCGGCAATGCAGTGTCAAACCAGCGGATTTACCGCGCCAGCATAAAAACCGGGCACACCGAAGACGGAATACTGTTTATCGTTACCTTTTCAAAATACAGGGACGGCAGGGTTGAGGTTACCGGTTTGGACGCACTGCCCACATGGGTACATTTGTATAAACAAAACGGGCGGGAGGCTTTTCAGATTGTCCCGCTGGATGTTTCGGGGGACTTGAAAAACAAGTTCGGCCTGCAGTACAGTGAGGACGGATTTGAAAATGCGATGAAATCTTATCAGAGAACCATGGCAATTGTGAAGGACGGGCTTAAAGAATTCGAAAAACTTGCCGCATGAGTGTCGCCGGCACAGGCAAACGGCAAAGCCCCCGGCGGCGTCAAATGATTGAAAAACCCGCCAAAACAGGCAGTGTGCCGTTTTGGCGGGTTTTGTGATTTTGGTGCTGGTGAGCCATCGGGGATTCGAACCCCGGACCCTTTGATTAAAAGTCAAATGCTCTGCCATCTGAGCTAATGGCTCAAGTCGTTTTAAGCGGCGTCATTTCTTGACCGCGCCAGAACATTATATCCAAACATACTGCTGTTGTCAAGCAAAAAAATCACTGCCGCCGCGTTTTGGGGCCGTCTGTTTGTCAGGCGGAGATAAACACGCGGCTTTGTTATTTTAATAAGAATATTGCTTTTTCTCATATGTCCCTGCCTTATCTTTTCGCAGGTTGCGGCTGGCTGCAAAAAGACAGGTAAAAAGATATGAACGGAAAACAAGAGTAAGGAGAACAAAAACCGGCAATCCGCAGAACGCGGATTGCCGGTTTTGCTGGTGACCCGAACGGGACTCGAACCCGTGTTACCGCCGTGAAAGGGCGGTGTCTTAACCGCTTGACCATCGGGCCGCTGATGCGCCCCCTGTTGGGAGCGCGGTGGTAGCGGTAGTTGGACTTGAACCAACGACACTGCGGGTATGAACCGCATGCTATAGCCAACTGAGCTACGCCGCCATGTTTACGGCTGGTCTACTGCAGATGTAAACCTGCCCTGACAGCATACCTGCGACCGACAACCGCTGATCTGCCTTGCTTACAGCGTCGGCGACCTTGTGCCGCCCGGTACGCGCTTTACTATTGTAGCAGGAATGCAACATAAAGTCAACACCAAAGTTTCAGGCATTATTTTCAACTTACACAGCACTGATGTCCATCCCGGGATGTGTACGAATAAATAGCATATCATGACTCATAATATTTTACCGGAATCATTTTGGAATGGAGGTCCCACATGAC
>LSQX01151405.1_pt1 | contig 18023 bp, 17 predicted proteins | sample 654561 | NCBI WGS metagenome assembly LSQX01 (sample SAMN04489861, study PRJNA283612) | anaerobic digester metagenome | isolation source: 4 biogas reactors fed with cattle manure at either 37C or 55C with and... | place: Denmark: Kongens Lyngby | collected 2014
CCCGTCCCCATAAGATTCTCTGTTTCCCCTTAAGTTGGCCGGTTTTGGTTTCGGTATAAAGAACGTCACCGTCCCGGTGAACAAATACATACTCTTTGTCGAAGCAGACGGTGTCGTCAACAATCATGTCGATCAGAATGGGCCGGCGCACCCCATAGAACGGTATGGCGTATTCGTAATTGTCCCGGCCAACCATGCTGGAAGCGGGAAACCCGGTCAAATCCACTATCTCCCGGTTCCAGTACAAGATCCGGCCCCCTTTATCGATAACCACCGTCGCATCCGGCAAAGACTGGATGATATCAGCCATGCGCCGCTGTGATTCCCGTAACTCCGCTTCCGCCTGCTTGCGCTCGGTGATGTCTTCTACCAGCAGTATCTCGCCGGCAATTTTGCCCCCCCGGAAAAAAGGCGAGGTCCGGCAGATAATTACGAATTCACGCCCATCCCCGCCCCGTATAGGCATTTCCCAGACACGTTCCTGGCCTTGCCCGGCCTGCTGCCTGATAACCTCACGAACCCTTCTTCTCTGGCGCTCGAAGGCTAACCCACTGATATTCATCTTGTACAATGTCTCTTCCGGGTAGCTGAGCAAGTCTATGAACTTCTTGTTTATATGCAGAATCTGTCCTTCCAGGTCGTAAACGCAAAACATTCCGTTTACCGCAGAGAACACTTCCGCACATGCATCCAAGGTGATCTCGCCGCTTACTCCTCCGCCGGTCGGGATTCCGCCCTCGGCCGCCATTATACAAACCTCCTGTCCGCACCCGTATCGAGAAATCGTCCGTGATAAGTGGGCATAATATCAATACCTATAATTCGCTATCAAAACTGAAAGTGCCGTCCTGGAAAATCCTCACACAAGCCTCCACCACATCCGTATCATAAAGCCGGCCGGAATTGCCCTTGATCTCCTCCAGGGCTTTCTCAATACCCAGCGAAGCCCGGTAAGGCCGGTGGGAAGCCATGGCTTCTACTACGTCGGCAACAGCCAATATTCTCGCCTGTATAAGTATTTCGTCCCCTTTCAAACCCTGGGGATATCCGGATCCATCCAGCCTCTCATGATGCTGCAGAACGATATCTGCTATGGGGGCATCGAAGGGGATGCTCTTAAGTATATCGTAACCTGCGGCCGGGTGGGTCTTGATAAAAAGATACTCTATCTCTGTCAATGCCCCGGTTTGGCTCAGGATATCCAGCGGTACATACAGTTTGCCGATATCATGGAGGGTGGCGGCGATATTGATATCCGCAACCAAATCCTCTCCCATCCCCATCGCCCTGCCGATGGCACTAGCCAAACGAGCCACCCGCTGCTGATGTCCGGCGGTATACTGGTCGCGTTTTTCCGTCATCATCGCCAGGGCCCTTACGGTACCGCTAAAAATCGCTTCCAATCTGGCATTGCTTTGGACCAGATCCGCTTCGAACTCGGTACGAGCGGTTATATCCCGAACCGTTTCTATAGCCCCTACTATATCACCGCTGGTATTGAAGAGGGGGGCTGCCCTGCCCCATAGAATCCTTCGTTTACCCTTGATCAGACCAGTCTTGGTCTCTGTGTAGAGTACATTGCCATCCCGTTTGACATAAACATATTCGTTGGTGAAGCGAAGGTCCTCATCCATGATCATATCGATGAGGATGGGCCGCCGCAAACCATGGAATGGCAAGGCATATTCGTAATCGCCTTTGCCCACTAGCGCCGATGCCGGGAAACCAGTCATCTCAACCGCCTCCCGATTCCAATACAGGACCCTGCCCTCCTCATCGATAACCAAGGTGGGATCGGGCAATGATTCGATAATGTCAGCTGTAAGCCGCTGTGACTCCCGTAATTCATCTTCGGTCCGTTTTCTATCGGTAAGGTCTTCGATCTGAACTACTTCAGCTACTACCTTTTCTTGCCAAAATATCGGAGCGGTTGTGGTCTTGACGAACAATTCCTTGCCTTCCCGGTCCAACAGCGGCATTGTCGCAACTCGTTCCTTGCCTTTCGGCATTTCTGAACGTAAGACTTTTCGAATCCGCCTCTTATGCCGGTTGATAACCAGGTCGATGATATTCATCCCCTGGAGATCTTCAGCTGTGTAGCCCAGCAGTCCCTGAAGCTTCTGGTTGACAAACTTCAGCATTCCCTCCCAATCGTAGATCAGGAATAATCCGTTGACCATTTCCAGAACAGCTGCCATATTCTTTATTTCTCTTTCTGGTCCGATCCCGGCGCTCACTTAAATATTCTCCTACTCCGGATTTAAAGCATAACCTGCTCGGCATCCCATCTGCATAGAAAACCCTCCTGCTGTTAATAGCTGCCTACCTTTAATATAGCTTTTCCTCCCGCCTCAGTCTACCCAGGATGAACTCCGGGCTCTTTCAGCCAAGACCCAAAAGAATCAAGCTGTCCATACGGACAGCTTGATATTGCGGAAACAGCTATGTACGTGTTTTCCCGGCTATCGATCCTTAAATATTATGGTGCCCACATGTTCTCCCTGCAAAGCTCTGGTGATGAGTCCCGGTTTTAATCCGTTGATTATCTGAATCTCGTGGATACTGCGGGCCTTTAGCATAATTTCCAGAACCGGCCTCTCGACGATTATGTCATCCAGGTTCATATCGATGAGTTCCCCCGCTCCAATCCTGGGAATAAATTCAACCTCCGGGTTCTTTTTGGGATTATCGGTGTACAAGCCATCCTCGTCTTTAATATAAACACATTGGCGGGCACCGATAACCTCTGCCAGCAGAAATGCTCCGACATCGGTTCGATTGGGCGGTATGCTCCCTTCTTGCGGAGGATGCTCCCAGAAGCCATAGGGCGGCATGCCATGGATAACCGGGGTGCAGCCTTGGGCAAAATAACCTCCCAGTTTGGGAATGTCATCGTGCCCTACCTTAATGCCTCCGTAGGGATTCAATAATGTGGAGATCATCAGCGCATTTTGTTCGGAGACACTCTGACCCAGTTTGGAGATAATTCCCACCGGCATCCCCAGTTCCATCGCAATCGCGTATATATGGCGGGAGCGTGTGCCTCCGCCGGTGGACACAATCATCCGATGCTTGCCTGCGTTTTCAGCTATCTCTTGGATCACTGGCAGCACACCCCGAGCCCCTAGGTCGGTAATGCTTTGACCACCGATCTTTATTACTGATACATCGGGGAAGGAGCGGAATTGTTTAACATCATATTTGAGGTTTTCTATAAAGGACTGGCTGACCAGAGACTCGCCCATCAGTCTGCTGTCGACATGCAGCCGCTGGCTGTCCTTATCCCGGAAAAGGACCATTTATATGCCCGCCTTTCTAGTCTTCGTCTTCAATATTCTCTTCACCTTTGCCAGCTTCCAATATGATCAGGTCGGCATCAATGGTCTGTGCTATCTGTTCAATTTCCATCCGGCGAATATGCTTGGCAAAGATCTTCAGATCGGTCCCGGCTACACCAACCACTACAAATCGAGGCTTTTTGGCACCCTCACCAATGCTTACTCTCTCTCTCACGAAGATTTTTCCTTTTTCCATAAAATCACCCTCCTTCGTAGTTGTTTAACACGGCTATACTGAAATTATACCCCAATCCCCGCAATTTTACGTACTTTACCATCCCAATATTATCGCCTTTCCCCAGAGAATAGCATAGGTTCCGTGATACTTCTTAGCCATATCAATCATCATTTTGTGCCCTGTCTATGCTTTTTGGACCTTCACTCTCGCATTTGCCTTTAAAGAAACTCCGCCATCCCGGACTATCTGATCGCCGGCCTCAAGTCCCTCGGTTATCTCGACACTCCTGGCATCAAACAATCCGGTAGAAACCTTGCGCACTACGGCACGATCGTTGACTATCACCATGACCTGCCTGCTGCCGTCAGGGGATGTAGTGACCGCTTCTCTTGGAATCAACAATATATTCTCTTTGCCGCCGGTTATGATGCTGACCCTGGTCTCATACCCGGGTTTCAGGTTGCCGATATCAGCCAGCTTGATTATTGCCGGCACCCGGCGTTGCACCACTCCCAACGCGGATTGTTTCTCTTCGGCCTGGGGATATATTTGGACTACCTCCCCGATAAGCACTTCACCCTCCAAAACCGGAGCGGTTATTTCCACTTTGTTGCCTACCTTGATTTGGCCCAGATCATCGCTTAAAATATCCACCTTGATTTCCAGTGTACCCGGGGGGGCCACCTTGGCTAACGGGGAACCGTACATGACCACGTCACCCTGCCGCACCGGCAGTTGCATCACTACCCCGGATATCGGGCTCTTGATCTGTAATTCACTTTCCTTCTGGCGGGAATTATTCAGTAGGCCCTGATAATTGGCGACCTGTTCACGGGCTGCTTTGAGGCCTTGTTCCTGGGCGGCGATACCAGCCTGGGTCTTATCCAGCAGAGCCTGGGCGTTATCGTATTCAACCTGGCTGATGGCTCCAGAATCGAATAGTTCCCGGGAACGGTCGTATTGCGCCTGGGTTTGAACCAGATCCAAATTGCTCTGGGTCAAGGCCGCTTCGGCTGCACTAACGGCCGCATGAGCCTGGCTCAGTTGTACCTGGAGTTGGGCTGAGCCCATGCTGAGGTCCTTATTGTCCAGCACCGCAATTATCTGGTCTTTGGCGACATTCTGTCCTACACTGACCGGTAGGCTGGCAACTCTCCCCCCCTGGGTCGCATATATATCCGCCTGGTTGGAAGCCTGTACGTAACCCGTATCCACTACTGCCAATTCGATCTCGCCGCGAATGACTTCGGCCGTCTCCACCTCGATCCCCGCCGTGCTGTAAGAATAAATGATGCCGGCAACAATGATTATCCCAGCCAAAGCCCCGAGAGTCTTCTTTTGCATTTCTCCTCAACCTCCTCAACAAATAGTGTTTTTAGGCCGCAGCCATATCCAGGTCTATGCCCTTCCCTACCGCCAAACATAGGCTGCCAATAAAATTATAAAACTTGCTCCGCGGCTTTATAAAAAAACCTCGCTAATTTATATATTTCCAAGATCCCACCTATCTCTCCCGCATAGCGGCCAGATCCCACTACCATTCAATTGTTTCCGGGGAAACAGGAGTTGGGTTCTCTGCTATTTCCACGATTTCCCCGCTTCGCATCCTGGCCACTCTATCTCCCATAGCGCCGATAGCTATGTTGTGGGTGATCAATACCACCGTACAATCTCTACCCCGATTGATTTTTTTTAAGAGGGATAAAATCAGTTTACCGGTTTCATAATCCAAAGCTCCGGTAGGCTCGTCACAGAGCAACAGACGCGGGTTTTTCACGACTGCCCGGGCTATGGAAATACGCTGTTGCTCTCCGCCGCTCATCTGGGAGGGGAAATGGTCCATCCGCTCATCCAGTCCGACATCTTCCAGAATATCATCAATGGGGAGGGGGTTTTTCACCAGTTCAGCCGCCAGCTCGATATTTTCCCGGGCGGTCAGGTCCGGGATCAGATTATAGAATTGGAATACGAAACCCACCTCGTTTCGGCGGTACCGGGTCAATGCAACCTCGCCTCCGCTGGTAATGTTCTGGTCTCCAAAGATGACCTGCCCGCTGGTGGGTGAATCCATGCCCCCCATAATATTTAGCAGGGTACTCTTGCCGGACCCACTGGGTCCCAGGATGACCAGCATCTCGCCCGCATAGATATCCAGGGAGCTCGGCTTCAATGCCTCCACTTTGACTTCCCCCATATCATAGGTCTTGCTTACCTGCTGCAGTTTCATAAGGACATCCCGCTCTATTCAAATCAACCCCTTCCCCAACCAGTGTGGGTCTTCCCATTGTTAATCCGGGCTTTTCAGCACAGAAACCAGATCCATGCTTTTGATGCCCCTTACCGAAAACAGGTGAGCGGCTGCAATAAACAAGACCGTCCCGATAGCAGCCATGACATAGGTCCGCGGGTATATTACCACCGGCAGGCTGTACATATCTGTACTTACCGACTGAACATAAGCCTGGGCCATATATAGTCCGGAAGGCAGACCAAGGGCTACCCCCATGACAGCGTGCACCACATTTTCCTTGAACAGCATGGCTGACACTTCGCCAACGCTGTACCCTATAACCCTCATGCTGCCGATCTCCCTTTGCCTTTCCGCCAGGTTCATCACCGAAGAGTTGTAGACTATGGCGAATCCCAATAAAGCAGCAAATAGCACCATTATACCCAATGATACATTCATACTCTCCAGGTTCCTGTTAAAGTTGTCGATTTCCTTCTGACTGCTCAGAACTGAGTTGATCCCCAGCATCTTGTTGAGTTCCCCCTCCACCTGGTCCATCTTGCCTGACTCAACCCTCAGCAAAGCCCCGGAGACCAGGTTCCGCTCGCCTAACAGGCGGTTAGCCTGCTGCAGGTCAACATAGGAGCCCGCCCCGACCAATTGCCGCGTGAGTCCAACGATTGCCACCTTGTCCCGGTGGACCGGCCCGGTGTGCAGCAAGGTTTCCACCTCTACCTCGGCGCCGCTGACAATCCCCAGTTTACGGGCGGTCCTATCATTCAATACTATACCTGCTTCGGGCACCTGAATAGGCTGGCCAGTGTCTGTCTCCAGTCTTTTCATGGTCAGATCCGGACCATATGCCAACAGCACCTCGTCCTCAGTATGACCTCCATAATGGATACGGACCGGGACCTCCATAAAGGACTCCACCTTTTGCACTCCGTCCAGGCGGCTTATGTTGAGGAGTTCCCTTTCTAACAGAAGAGAGTCGAAACGGATGGCTATGTCATAGCTTTGGCCCTCATAGAAGTATTCGTCCATCATATAATCGACGGCATCGAAGGTAAACAGGGATATCAGTAAGAGGCTGACCGAGAATATGACCCCTAGGAGAGTAACGACAAATCTACTCCGGTTGCGGCTGATATTGCGAAGGGTCATCTTCCAACCTGCATCCAATCGTTTCCATAAAGGCGGCAAATGTTCCAGCAGGCTTTTCCCCCCAATTTTCGGAGGTTCGGGCCGCATGGCCGCAGCCGGATTGATCTGTACCACCCGGCGGGATGCTGATAATCCGGCAATGAAGCCTATAGCCAGACACATAGCCAGGCCGTTTATGATAGCCCTCTGATTGAAGCCCTGCAGGCCGGTGGGGAGGTTGAAATAGGCGGCATACAGCTCAATCATCTGGCCTGAAAGTACAACCCCCAGTATTATTCCCAGCACCGCCCCGGCCAGACTGATAGCCAGGGCATAACTGATGTAGTGAAGCATTATAAGGTAATTGTGGTAGCCAAGGCCCTTCATCAATCCTATTTGCGCCCTTTGGGCCTTGATCAGGCGTCTGAGGATGACAAATTGGATCGCCGCGGCGATACCCAAAAATATCAGGGGAAGCACCGTGGTAACCGAGCGCAGTCCGGCCAGTTCGGTGTTGAGTACCGCATGGCTCAGTTGGTCAGCCCGGGGATAATCGGCCAGGAGACCAAATGGCTCCAGGGTATCCTTGATGGAGTCAATAACCCGGCTCTGATCGGCGTCCGGTGCGAACTCGATCAATACCTGATTGATTTCACCCGGCATCGCCAGTAACTGCTGGACCTGGGAATGCTCGACCATGAAAATACCGAATTTCAAGGGATCGGGCAATATGTCGGCGCTGTCCTTCATGGCATAAATGAATTCCGGACTGATGGCTTCGCCCACCACCGTGAAGCGCGCCTCTTTGCCGTCGACTATGACCGATATCTGGTCGCCCCAGGCAAGCTGATTGGCAGTAAAATATTTCGGATCTAATACCACTTCAGTCGGCCCGCTGGCTTGATTGACCTCAAAGGTCCGCCCCTGCTGCAATGTAAAACGATTTATCACGTCACCCAGGGGAAGGTTGTAACTCACAATGCGCGCAGTAGCTCTTTCCTCATTATCCTTGAGGATTGGCACATCTCGTTGTATCCTGCTGGTTACCCTTCCGACCCCGTCAATCATCTCAATCTGTTTCACCACGTTTTCAGGTGCTCTCACCACCTGAAAATAGTAATCGGCAAAGTTGTTTTCTTCATAAAACCGGTCCCGTGATTCTCCCAAAGCGAAGTAAGCACTGCTCATGGCTATGTAGACCACAATGCCTCCCATCACCACCGATGTGGCCGCCAGAAATTGGCCTAGGTTGCGGACGATGTAGCGCCAGGTTTTTTTATTCAAAATGCCCATTCTAGCCAATCCTTTCGGAACCGATGTATGAGCTTCCGGTCTATTGGTTGGTTTGACTATAGTGTGTCGAATCAAACCGAAAAAGGACTATTTCTTCTTATTCGTTGTCTCCCCGCTGAATTCCTCTTGCATCTTATTCGTAACCATACACCTGCACCGCGGTATTATTTATTGCTACTGCAGTTCACTTCCTGTCAGAATACATTTAAAATGTACTATGAATCCTGCTTGTGGTTTATTCACCGCGCCGACGAAGTAAGATTTTTAGAATACCCTAATTTTGCATGTAGGCATTGGGAAAGGCATGAAATGTGATCTGGCAAATGGTAGTTTTCGTTACGATCTTCATGATTATAGGCGGGCTGCTTAATTATTATGTGGGCTGGCGAGGCGGGCAAGCTCTCAGCTATATGTTGTCATCCCCGCGTTGGGCATCCTGCTGGACATGGCTGGTAGCCTGCTTGGCGATCTCCTACCCGTTCGGCCGCGGGGCTTCACATTATGTGTCTCATGCCACTGGCAAAATCCTGATTCATATTGGATCCTATTGGATGGCAGCCCTCTATTACCTTTTCCTTATCTTCATGCTCTGTGATTTGGTGCGGATCTTGAATAGGGCATTTGATTTCTTACCCTCGAGCTTAAGGGGCAAATTCCCACTTCTTATAGTGGCCGTCATGGTTGCAGTTATAATCCTGCTGGTATATGGTACCTGGAATGCCCAACGCCCTGTGGTGCGCAGTTATGAGGTAACCTTGGATCGCAAGACCAGCAACATTGAAACATTGAGGATAGCAGCCGTGTCGGATATTCATCTGGGCTGGATCGTGGGGATCGATCGCCTGCAGCAGATGGTCGATACGGTCAACCAACTGGAACCTGATCTGGTGTTGTTGGTCGGCGACATTGTAGATGAAGGCGTGGATTTGGAGACAGAGGCGAAAATGCCCGAAGTGTTGCGGGGCCTCCAGCCTCCGTTGGGAACCTTTGCGGTGCTGGGCAACCATGAATACATCAGCGGTCAGGCGGAAACAGTTGTTGGTTTCATTGATCAGAAGGTCGTCCGAGTACTGCGGGATGAGACCGTGGCAATCCAGGATGCCTTCTATTTGGTCGGCCGTGACGACCGTTCCCGGCATCGATTCGATGGCCAACCCCGGCTGCCTTTGGATGAAGTGCTGGCAGATATCGATAAGGCCCGACTTCCTATTATACTGATGGACCACGAACCCTCGGGCCTTCAGGAGGCTGATTCGGCGGGCATTGATTTGCAATTCTCCGGCCATACCCACCTTGGGCAGTTGTTCCCCAATAACTACATTACAAATCTAATTTACGAGCAGGACTGGGGATACCTGCACAAAGACCATATGCAGTTGATCGTCTCCAGCGGATATGGGACCTGGGGCCCTCCCATCAGGATTGGCAACCGGCCCGAGATCGTTTTGGTTACAGTCCATCTCTCTGATTACAAGTCTTGATAGGTTGAGTATTTCATCACCGTCTTAGGGTTTCCCTCAGCAAACATTGGTAATATGTTTGCGTTGACGAGGATGTCCAAGGAATCAACGATGAACCCACAGCTGGATCGGAGACCCCATCAGCGCCGGCAACTGATGCTCTACCTCAGACCGCAGCCATCTGTATTCATTGATTGACGGACTCCGGTTGTCGGCAATAGGTATGTTGACCGGCAGGAAATAACCGGACATATCTTCATAAGGCATGCTAGTATATGTTGTAGAGTCCACCCTCAACGGTGGTTTCTTTCAATCAAAATGGGGGTGGCTTCATGCGCCGGGTGTTGAGCTGGGCTTTGATCATAGCCGGTCTGCTGCTGATCTTGAGTCCTTTGGTTAAGAATGGATATAGCATTTATATGCAGCGGGAGCTGTTGCAATCCATTGAGCAGTCTAATCCTCAAGAATCTGCAACGGACGCGGAAACCGGTGTTTCTGCCTTGCCAACCCCAGCAAATCCCTCAAGCCCTGACACGGCTCCGCTCGTGCAGCCAAGTCTGCCGATCAAAGCCGTGCTGGTATTGAATATCCCTAAATTAAACCTTAAGACCGCTGTGGTCAAAGGCGTGACCTCCCGGGACCTGAGTATGGGTCCCGGCTTGTATCCTGATAGTGCCTTGCCCGGTGAGATCGGCAACGTAGCCATCGCCGGCCACCGCAATGTTTTCGGCTCCTGGTTCCGGCACCTTAACAGGATGGGGCCGGGAGATCTAATAAGCATCACCTACCAGGGTAAAACCTATGACTATACGGTAGAAAAAGTGTTTATAGTAGCCGAGAACGACTGGTCAGTCGTAGCCCCCACCGATTACCAAGCCCTAACCCTGACCACCTGCGACCCTCCCGGTAACGTCATCCAGAGACTTATTGTACGAGCCCGCCAGTCAAACCAGTGATCAGCCTTCTATCTATTCGCAATATTAATATAGTATTTATATGATGAGAAAAGCAGAGTATCAGCTCTGCTTTTCTCATGGATGCCACATTTAAACTAAACAAAAAGGACTGGAGGCTGGCTAATTGGCAAACCATTGGGTTACGAACACATCGCTGCCCTTCTGGTAGAACCCCAAACCTATTTTTTTGAAGGCCGGGTTAAGAATATTGGCCTTATGACCACTAGAATTCATGAAAGCTTTATGGGCCCCCGAGACACTGCTGTTCCGGGCAATATTCTCGGCAGCGGTCCGATAGGTGATACCGAGACCCTTCATCATATCAAAGGGGCTGCCATATGTAGGAGAAGTATGACTGAAGTAGCCGTTGACAGCCATATCCTGCGATTTAAGATAGGCTCCCTGACAAAGTTCGCTGTCCAAAGTTAAGGGAGACAGGTTAGCCTCGGCTCGAGCGTTATTGATGTATCCCAGCATTTCCTGTTGCTGGTCGCTGGCCGAGGTGCTTACAGGAGCGGCCGGTTGAACCTTGGCTGGTTTTGGAGTTGCTTCGTTGGGCTTGGATTTTGACGGACTGATGGCCGCTTCAGTTTGGGTCTTGTCTTCCTCCGGCTGCTTGGTCACGGTCTTGGCGGGGACTACCGGAGGATTTTCCACAGTTGGGACAGGTGTTGTTTGGACTTCAAGCCCGGGAGATGTTGAGGTTGGGATGGATATGCTTTGGTCTTCAGTCGTGGGAATTGTCGCGGCTGGGCTGGATATTGATTGGACCTCAACAGGTGCCACTGCTGCAGTCTGGCCAGGTTCTTGTTTGGCTTCAAATGGTTGCAGCGTATGGTTGCCCACATCTGTAGGTGGGTTTACAGCAGCCGGCGATTGCGGGGAGGCAACCTCGACCTGCATGGCAGTGGTAGTCTTTTCCTCAGCTGTAATCCCCTTGGGCTCGATATTGATGAGAGCCAATACACTAAGGAACACGATAATGGATGTGATCAGGACTCTTCCCTTCACTATCAACACCTCCATAATGTTAATATCGTCGCTAATACCCTCCGCTCACCTGCCCTTGAAACTTTAGGGCCGGTTTACTGGTGCAACATTTGCCGGTGACCTGGCGGTCACCATAGTCTCCCTCCCCACACCCCTTTCATCAGTGGACAGACAGCAATAAAAAAAGGCAGGTGCTGGATCCTCTTTCGGCAACCCGGCGATCGTAGACCTATTGTCCTTAGACCCGTGGCTTTGCGTNNGTAAAGAAAAAGGCAGATACTTAAAATCCTCCTCTTCGGCAACCAGGCTATCATAGACATTCTGTCCTTAGACCCTAGGATTTGCGTCCCCGCCTTTCGACGAGTTTGCCCTTATTCAAGAGATTATTCCTCTATACTAAATCACAATTTATCGTCTTTGTCCAGTATTTTCTGTAAATTATCCAGAATTATGAGCAGGCAGGAAACATTTCAGAGGGCAATATTAATACTCTATCTTTTCATTTCCGCCAGAATTCTCAAATTGTCGAACAGTTCAGCGGTGGTTATCATTCCGACGCCTCCGGGAACAGCGCTGGCATAACTGGCCTTGGCACAGGCATCGGGATGCACATCTCCAGTTATCTTGCCCTTGGCATCGAAGTTGATCCCGGCATCTATTATAACCACACCTTCCCTGACCATATCGGCGCTTATGAAGTAGGATTTCCCCAGTGCGGCTATGATTATGTCGGCGTTCCTGGTCTCCGCGGCCAAATCTCGGGTGTGGGTATGGCAAACGGTAACTGTTCCGTTTTCGGCTATGGCCATCATTGCCACCGGTCCGCCCAGGATGCTGCTGCGCCCTACTACGGTCACCTTCTGGCCGTCGATATCGATATTATGCTCCTTCAACATCCGAATGACCGCTTTGGGGGTGGTGGGGCGTATCCCCGGTTCCTTGGTTAACAGTCGCCCCAGATTATAAGGATGGACTCCTTCCACGTCTTTGCGGTAATCCATGGCATCTACCACCACATCTGAATTGATATGCCCCGGTAATGGCTTTTGAATCATAATACCAGTAACTTCTGGGTTGCGGTTAAGGGTTTCCACGCAATTCAATAATTCCGATTCGCTTATATTATAAGGAATCTGCATAATTCTTAAATCACATTCTATATCCCGGGCGAATCGCTTGGCCCCGTTTACATAGGCAGTCGACGGTCCTTCCTCTCCTACCTGCACTATGGTCATCACCATATTGCCTCGGGCAGCGGCTTCTTTCAATTCAGATTTCAACCGGTCTCTGATATCCTTGCCATAAATCATCATCGGTTCAATACTCCAGTCCTTTCCGACATTAGTTCCTATATGGGCAAAATCAACAGCCGGGAAACTAGAAAGCTGCCTCCACATGGTTTATGGAGGGAATACCTTGTTCCATCATAATACCGATCACATCGAACCTCAATTCCTTGAAAGGCTGATGACCGGCGGCCAGATAATCCAGGGCTACCTTTCTGATGTGATCCCGTTTCCTCCAGGTGATCGACTCTTCCGGTGAACCGTAGATATTGCTGGTACGCGTCTTAACCTCGACAAATACGATTATTCCCCGCCGGGAACAAATTATATCTATCTCTCCGCTCCGGCTGCGGTAATTTCTCTGCAAAATATTATAACCCTGCCCCTGCAGATAGGAGACCGCTAAATCTTCTCCCTTATAGCCAAGCTCCTTTTTCATACCCTGCTCCACTCCACTCGACCATCCAAGCTATTAGCCTAACAGCGGGATGCATTTAGTTATCAAAAAGACCTGGTTGAACCAAATCTTGACCACCCAGCAGGCTTTTTACCGGTTCGAAACTACAACGGTGAATGGAGCAGGGACCCAGCCTCTCCAAAGCCATACAATGTTCGCGGGTCGCATATCCTTTATGTTGCGCAAAACCGTACCCTGGGAATAGTCGATCATATGACTCCATGACCGCATCCCGTTCAACTTTGGCCAATATGGAGGCGCAGGCGATGGAAATACTCAGGCTATCTCCTTTGATGATCGAATATTGCTCTATCCCCAGGTTGGGCAAATTGACAGCATCGATAAGCAGAAAATCCGCCCGGGGACTCAACTCGTCGATACAGATACGCATGGCCTCACGAGTGCACTGCAGTATGTTTCTGCCGTCGATCTGCCGGGATGATATGGCGACTGCCGACCAGGCGATCGCCTTATGCTTGATTTCTGCCGCCATCTCCCGTCTTCGGATGGGACTGACCTGTTTGGAGTCATTCACCCCGGGCAGAAAAAAGTTGCGGGGTAGTATTACCGCTGCCGCCACTACCGGCCCCGCGATAGGGCCGCGACCGACTTCATCCAGCCCGGCAATGTGGCGAAAACCATCACGGTAGGCGCGGTTCTCGTATTTTTTCAGCTTCCGGTGCCGCTGTTTCTCCTCGGTCAAGTCCAATGGGCTGTGGACCATCTACTTGTTGCTCCGGCGCCAGATACCCATACGGTCGGCGTCGCTGATCAGATCTTGGCGGTAATCCGGGTGACTCAAACCGATTAGCGTTTCTGCCCTCTGCCAGGTACTCATGCCTTTGAGGTTGGCCTTGCCAAATTCGGTTACTACCCAATGGGCCAAGGTTCGATGACCGGTGGTTATGGTGCCTTGGGACAGAGTGGATACCACCCGGGACTTGGTTTGTTGGCCGCGTCCGTAAGTCGAGGCCAGACACACGATACTCTTGCCCCCCTTGGACCAGTAGGCACCCATTACAAAGCCCAGATATCCGCCGGTGCCGCTTATTTGCTTGAGGCCGTTGGACTCTGCACTGACCTGCCCAAACAGGTCGATTTCTACCGCATTGTTAATGGAAATGAAATTATCGAGCTGGGCGATTACTCTCGGGTCGTTGCTGTAGTCTATGGTGGTTGCCATCAAGTCAGGGTTTTCGTTGACAAATTCGTATAGTTGGCGGGAACCCAGCACGTAAGAGAATACCTGGCGTCCGCGGTCGATGGATTTTTTCAAACCGTTGATCTTCCCCCGGGAGGCTATATCCATATAAGCATTGACATAAGTCTCGGTATGAACTCCCAAATCTTTTAGATCCGAATCGGCTATCAGGCTTCCTACTGCGTTGGGCATGCGCCCGATGCCCAGCTGCAAGCAGGCCCCGTCCGGGATTTCTTCAAGGATAAGGTTAGCCACCCGACGATCAACATTATCAGGCTCACTTGGTTCAATCTCGGCTAAGTCACCGTTGGGGCCTTCGATGACAAAATCAACTTGGGAAATATGTATTGCTACGTTGCTGCTCCCCCGCGTCCTGGGCATATTGTTGTTTACTTCAACTATCCTGATTTCTGATTGGGCAAAAACCGCGGCCTGGTAGGAGGGTGAGGTACCAAAACTGAAATAGCCATCCCCATCCATCGGTGCCACCTGGCAAACTGCCACTGAAACCGGGTCAAGGTTTTCTGCATAATAGCGGGGCAGCTCGAAGAAGCTCATTGGAGAATGGAACCCGCATCCCATGTCCAGGATCTTACGGTCAACCGCGGTATAATGCCATGAGTTCCAACAGAAGTGTTCGCCTGGATCCTCGACCTGGAAAATGGCCGGCATCCACAGGGTGAACGCGCCCCGGATCTTGACGTCCCGCAAATCCCTGGCCCTGGCCGCCAAAGCCTGATCAAAGGCCACCGGATGAGAGGCGCCCACACCATAGTCGATCCAATCCCCTGAATTCACTATACCGGCAGCCACAGATGCCAATATCAATTTCCTCTGATACATTTCCCTGGGGTCCATAGTCCAGCCTCCCGACAAATTGCCGCATATTTTGTATTATATCTGACTCTCCCCTGCTTTTCTACCGACAATATCCATAATGCCCTAATCCAGGCTAAGACGACCCAGTTTGCCCTTGCGAAAATCCTGCAGCAGGGAGGTACAGGTTTTTCCCAGGTCCAGCTGCCCGCCTTTGAGAAGGTGCCCCCGCTGACGTGCTACCTGCTCCAGCAATTCCCCCGCTGGGCGGTGGCCGTCGTCGATTTTCAATTTATCCCGGAGGAGTTCTGGGGCTCTGGACTTGAGGACTTCCAGCAAATACAACGCGACCGCTTGTTCCTGATAGGCATTTTCGCCGACTATACTCAACAGGGCCAGCTTCAAACCCTGCTCCTCATTATCGACCTTGGGCCACATCAGTCCGGGAGTATCCATCAACTCTATGTCTTCCCGTACCCTCACCCATTGCTTGCCTCTGGTTATCCCCGGTTTGGCACCAGTAACCGCCATCTTCCTGCCCACCATGGAATTCAGAAAAGTCGACTTGCCGATATTGGGCACCCCTACTACCATGACCCGCATGGGTCTCACCCGGCGGCCTTTGCGGACCATCTCTTCGGCTTGGGGCTGAAACAGTGATTTCAGGGCTTTGATAGTGTCATTGAGTCCCTTGCCGCTGGTGGAGTCGGTGGATACAGCAGTCATTCCTTCCTGCCGCAGACGGTCCAGGTAACCCTTGGTAGCCTCAGGGTCAGCCAGATCCATTTTGTTGAGCACGAAAAGCATCCTTTTGCGGCGGCTCATGTCCTCCAGATCTTGATTGCGACAGGAGAAGGGCGCCCGGGCATCCAACAATATGGCCACTATATCGACCAGCTTGATATTTTGTTGTATCTCCCGCTTGGCTTTGACCATATGGCCGGGATACCAGTTTATAGTCAAGTACGCTCCCTCTTTCTTGCGCGTGAAATAAGTCCCGGGAAGAGAAAAGAGAATACCCGCGAGTATTCTCCTCTTTAACGATTCTTAAAAACGGCCCTTCTCTTTGACCCGAGCCTTTTTACCGGTAAGACCCCGCAGATAGAAGAGTTTTGCGCGGCGCACTTTGCCTCGCCTGGTCACTTCAATCCTGGCTATCTTGGGTGAATGGAGCAGGAAAGTCCTTTCCACCGCTACCCCGTAGGTTAGCCTTCTGACCGTAAAACTCCTGGACAGACCGGCTCCCCTGATCTTTATGACCACGCCCTCATACACCTGGATCCTCTCTCTGGTACCTTCGACTACCTTGGTGTGTACTTTCACTGTATCACCCGGGCCGAAAGCAGGCAGATCTTTTCTATAGTGTTCATCTTCAATAGAACGGATTATGTCTTGCATTTAGTACTACCTCCCTTCTGCAGGTGGGCTGGCCCCGCCGTATACCACCTTTGATACAGAACAAACCTATTCTAACATAGCTTTATGGCTTGTCTCAAGAAAATGCTCCTAATTATACCAGGTTGCCCCCAGCAGCCTATCCAATATGATGGCCACCGCACTGCGTACGGAGAGATGATTGTAACCACCGGCTCCGGAAATGGGTTCGAGTATATGGTCGCAGCGATCCATCAATTCTTGCCCTATACCCCACCCGGTCCCGAATAGAAGCAGGTATACCTGCTCCGTCTCAGCCATGTAGCTTCGTAATCCGCTGTAAGCGATGGTTTTGGGGTAACAACGCGCATCAGTGGCTACTGTGATAACCGTCTCTTCCCCTGTCTCTTGCCGGATGCCTTCCAGCACCGCCGGGAAATCCTTGGCCAGTCGCAGCAACCGGAGAGCCTCCTGGCGGTCGCTGTTGTACCTGCCCCCATATCCCTCCTGCCAATAGGCCAGGATGTCCTGGATCAATTCCTGCTGACTGGCCGATGGATGAACGATATAGAAACCATCCACATCATACGTCCTCGCGGCCCGGGCGATATCATGGATATCGAGATTGGTCACCGAGGTCGTGACTATGTCCATGTTCTTGTTGTACATGGGATAGTGGAGCAACGCGATGTATACTTTGGAATGCCTCACTTCACCTGGTTCTCCCCGCCAAACAATATCTCTTCCAGCATCCGTCTCTCCTCCGGGTCGAACTGGCGCCCTAACAAAAGATCGGGACGTTTCATAAGGGTGCGTTCGATGCTCAGCCGCTTGCGCCAACGGCGAATATGTTCGTGATGTCCAGACAGCAACATCTGGGGGACTTCCATGTCTTGGAATACCCTGGGCCTGGTGTAGTGGGGATATTCCAGCAGTCCCTCTGCAAATGACTCCTCCTGGGCTGATCTCTCATCACCGAGAGCACCAGGGATAAGACGAGTCACCGCATCCACCACCACCATAGCAGCCAACTCGCCGCCGCTAAGCACGAAATCGCCAATCGACAGCTCCTCATCCACCTCGTTCATGATCCTTTCGTCGATACCCTCATAGTGGCCACACAACAGGACGAGGTGTGATTCCCGAGCCAGCCGTGCTGCTGTAGACTGCGCCAACCTGGGGCCCTGGGGCGACAGGTAGATCAAATGGGCACCCGGCCGCCTGGTGTCATCGATGGCCCGGTACATGACATCGGCCCTCATCACCATCCCCGCTCCCCCTCCATATGGGTAATCATCGAC
>LSQX01303395.1_pt1 | contig 18023 bp, 16 predicted proteins | sample 654561 | NCBI WGS metagenome assembly LSQX01 (sample SAMN04489861, study PRJNA283612) | anaerobic digester metagenome | isolation source: 4 biogas reactors fed with cattle manure at either 37C or 55C with and... | place: Denmark: Kongens Lyngby | collected 2014
GGGTACTCTGTTCGATGTGTAAAGAATTAAGTATGCTTCGTCCTTCCCGGAATTACCTTCGCGCCGTTGGCGCTCGGTGTTCCCCGGTGGGGGCTTTGCCCTTCACTCCCTCACGGGATTACCTTCGCGCCATAGGCGCTCGGTGTTCCCGGGAGGGGCTTTGCCCCTCACTCCCTCACGGGATTACCTTCGCGCCATAGGCGCTCGGTGTTCCCTTTTGGGAGTGGCTTCACAAAAAACCAAAAGCGGCATGTTATGCCGTAAAAGTCAGTACCCCGAAAAAACAAATAAACTTGTTTTCCCGGGGTACTTCCTTTTATACGCCGGTTACCCGGCTCTTTTGGTTTTTTGTGGCGGAGAGAGAGGATTATGAACCTTTTCTCCTTATGTCTTAATAATCAATCGATTATATTTTTTCAAAATGTCATAGGTTACGAATTAGCAAAAGGTTATTAATTCCCTTTTTTGCCACTCTTGGCTGCTATTTGTCTGCCTATCTCTTGGGTTCAAAGATACGACTATTTTTTAAATAAAAAACTATTCTGAATAATAACATTTTAGCGTTAGTGCGAGGTGCAAGTTTATCTATATATAGATACTTGCACCTTGCACTAAATTATTCCAAAATACTGTTTCTATACTCTATCGGAGTAAACCCCGTATGTTTTTTAAAAAACTTCCCGAACGACGATTGGTCGCCAAAATGGAGTTCGTCCGCTATTTGTTGAATATTCAAATCAGCGTTACGAAGAAGAATTTTTGCTTCGGCAACCAATGCCTCGCTAATCCATTTCATAGGAGGTTTACCGCTGGCATTAGTCATGATACGGGAAAGACTTCCCGGTGTCATAGATAACTTTTGAGCGTAAAACGAAACTTCGTGTTGTTCCTTGCAATTATTGAGAATCAAATTTATAAATTGATTTATAACCTCTTCTTTCCTGCTATTTTTGAGTTTATTTTCGTTGTTTTCAAGTTTTTTCAACCGAATATCCACAACCTCCAATAAAAAGTTAGTAGTCTCAGTTTTTACGATATTCCTTTGAAATGTATGGTCGGTAGCATTCAAATTTTTCTTTATCCGGTCAACAATAGCAACAAGCCTGTTTTGTTCATGCTCGTCGAAATTGATTAGAGGAGATGAATTAAAAGTTGAAGAGAATATTGAATTTTTCAATACGGGAACCCATTCAAAAATAGACATCAGAAAATCTTGCGAAAGAATAAGCGTGTATCCTTTATAATTATTGTGAATATTAATATTATCAATAATGTGCCGCCCATTCAAACTCAGCATTGATCCTTTTGTCAGTCGATATTGTTGATAATCAATATTAAAGCAAGCTTCCCCATATCTGCAAAAAAAGAATACAACTGCATTAATGCGCATTGGTGGATGTGTTTCGGAACTACGTATTTTTTTCGATATCAATACCTCGTTTTCATAAAAAATAATATCGCCGTCCATAGAACTTCTCACATTATCTCCACCCATATGGTGTTCTGATGCCTTCTTAAAATCCGAATTGATAATATCCATAGTGTATGTTTTCTGCAAAGATACATTTATAATTTGTATTCATGTTAGAAATGGACGAATAATTGTGTTTTTTGAACTACACCCATGAAAACAAATAGCTCGAATGCGAAATTTGGACGAACAGCAGATAAACTTCAACTACAAACAACCTCTCTTTACACCCCACCTTTGCAGTAGAATAAAAAAAATGCAATGATTAGAAATCAAATTATCCAAGCAGCGGGAAGCCTTTTTGCAGAAAAAGGAATCAACAAGCTAAATATGGAACAGATTGCAATAGAGGCTGATCTTCCAAGAGAAGCTGTCGATATGGAATTTTCCAGTATATCAAACTTATTAGATGAATGCTTGAAGCAAAAACTGGCTAAAGTTGATGCAATGCTAACTGTAGCCCACTCTATTTCCGAATCTGCAATGGAAGCGTTAATTCTCATAATGCACAATACTTTCAAAGAGAAATCCACTTTCTGCGACACTTTTTATAGCGATTTAAGCAAGTACCCAACCGCTTGTAAACAGTTGGCGATTTTCAATATGAGAACTCAAAATAAGTGCGTGAACTATTTCATAAAGTGCATAGACGAAGGCTACTTCATAAATAACGGCAATCAGGAGCGTATGGCAATGATTTATATGGAAGAAATCAACGGATTAGCCACGAAATACCAATATGCAATGATTAAAACGCTTTTGAAAGGAGTTTGCACACCGAAAGGACTGATTGAAGCAAGACGGATACAAGAAGTCATTGAATCAAAAACAAGCAAAATAGAAACAATATAATAATCAAATAAAATGAAAACAAAAGTTTTTACGGCAACGCTCATGTTGCTATTCAGTTCAACTCTTTTCGCCCAAGAACCTCTTACGCTTTCCTTGAAAGAGTGTGTAAGTCTGGCAACCGAAAAGAATATCAATGTTGCTCAATCTCAATTGGAGCAGGAGAAAAGTCGCTACAAAAAACAAGAATCGCTCTCTGTTCTTCTACCTCAAATTGAAATCAGCGGCACATTTCAGGACAACACCCAACTATCAAGGACTATGTTACCCGGCGAAATACTGGGACAACCCGGAACAACCATTCCTGTTCAGTTAGGTAGTCAGTTTAACTCGTCGGCTGTAATTTCCGCTAATCAGGTTTTGTACAATCAAACAGCATTAACCAGTCTGAAACTGTCGAAAAAAGCAGAATTTGTTGCAACGCTCGGCGTAGAGAAAGCAAAGGAAGAAATTGCTAAAGAGGTGGCTAAACTCTACTTTCTGATACAAACCTCTGCTGAACAAATCCAATTGGTACAAGATAATATCGAACGCACACAACGCATAACCGACATTGTAAGAAAACAGGTTGATAATGGTATCGGAAAAAAAGTGGATTACGACCGAATTATGGTTACGCTTCAAAATCTGCAAACACAATTGGATAATAATCAGGCATTGTATGAACAACAAATCAATATGATGAAATATATGCTTGAAATTCCAAGCGACAGCAATATTATTTTAACGGATAGTGCCGATATGGATTTAGTAACAACATTTCCGAATGCAAATGCCAATTTTTCGAATCACATCGACATACAAATACTTGAAGCACAGAAAGATTTAGCCTTGCAAAATCAACGTGTTGTGAATGCGGGTTATGTGCCTTCGCTATCGTTTTTTGCACAATACGGTTATCAAGGATTACGAAATAATTTCGGCGATTATTTCAACAGCAGTCCCAATAACGAATGGTACGCAAGTTCCTATTTTGGCGTGAAACTGAGCATTCCTATTTTCGACGGTTTGCAAAAACGCTCAAAATCTCGTCAGGCGAAAACCGATTTTCTAAAAGCCGACCTTTCGTTGGAGAACAAAAAAGAACGCTTTTCGGTGGATTACAAAAATGCCTTGAACAATTATATCAACAACAGAACGACAGTTGAACGTCAAGAAAATAATATTGCCTTAGCTCAAAATGTCTATCAGGAAACCGCCCTAAAATATCGCGAGGGAATGGCGACAATGAGCGATTTGTTGCAAGATGAAATGAGTTTGAGCAACGCACAGGCGGGTTATCTCAACGCATTGTACAAATTCAAGGAAGCAGAAATTGAAATAATGTCATTAAATGGCAAAATCACAGAGTTAATCAATCAGTAAAATAATTATAAAAATAAAGAAAATGAAAAAAGCAACAATCATAGTAACCGTAAGTGTTATAGCAGCTTGTGTCGGTTTAATGGTTTGGAGATTATCCGCAAACAAGAAAGAAATCGACACAAAAAAAGAAGTAAACACAACCATTGAAAGCATTGCCGTAACAACGGTAAATGTTCAAAAGCAATCCACAAAAACCGATTTGAGTTTTACAGGAATTACCGAAGCCAATCAGAATGTCAAAGTAGCCTCAAAGGCTTCGGGCGAAATCAAGGAAATCAATTTTAAACTTGGCGACTATGTCTCAAAAGGACAGGTTCTTGCCCGCGTTGATGACGCTTATGCCAAATTCGCTTTGGAAAACGCGAAAATTAATTACCAGAAATACGAAGAAGACCTTAAACGCTACAAAACTTTGCGTGAAGGCGATGCCGTTTCAGAAACGCAGTTGAGAGATATTCAGGTAGGTTACGACAATGCGAAAGTGCAAATGGAACAAGCACAACGCCAGTTGGAGGACACTTATATTCGAGCGCCTTTCAGTGGTTATATTACTTCTAAAGAAGTCGATTTAGGAAAATTTGTAGGCGTTTCAACTGCCGTTGCAGGCATTGCCGACATTTCAGAATTAAAAGTCGTGGTATCTGTCCCGGAAGCCAATGTATATCAGTTGAAAAATGGACAATCGGTAATGATAAATACACCAATTTATTCAGGTGTGAATTTTACAGGCAAAATTGCTCATATCAGTCCGCAAGGCGACAATGCACATTCATATCCTATCGAAATCACATTGCCTAACAGCAAGCAAAATCCGTTGAAAGCAGGAACGTATGTAAATGTTTCGGTTGATATGGAGAAGTCAGAACCGACATTGCTTATTCCTCGTGATGCAATTGTCAGCAGTGTAAAAGCTCCTTCGGTTTACCGTGTGGAAAATGGTGTTGCTAAATTGATTCAGATTACGACAGGTCGCGATTATGAAGATAAAATTGAAGTGCTTGGCGGTTTAAATGAAGGTGATAAAGTTGTTGTCAGCGGGCAAATCAACCTAATGAGCGGTACTTCTGTAAAGGAAATTTAAGTATTAATTCTTAATTCACAAAGATATGGCTTCAATAGTAGAAACCTCGATAAAAAAACCCTTACTGATACTTGTAGTATTTACGGTATTAACCCTTGGCGGATTGTTCAGCTACACTATGCTCAATCTAAACTTATTGCCAAGTTTTGAAACACCAATGCTAACCGTTCAAACCGTTTACCCGGGTGCGGGAGCGGCAGAAGTTGAAACCTCTGTAACCAAAAAGTTAGAAGATGCGTTATCAACGCTCGAAAATCTCAAAAAAATCAGTTCAACCTCTATGGAAGGACTATCTATGATTTCCGTTGAATTGAGTGAAGGAGCAAACGCAGACCAAGCCGTTCAGAATGCCCAGCGTAAAATAAACGCCATAAAATCGGATTTACCTACAGAAGTGTTAGACCCTTCCATTGATAAATTTTCTTTCGATGAAATTCCGATTATGAACATTGCCGTTTCGGCTTCTTTGCCTGCAAGCGAATTTTATACCCTTGTCGAAAACCGGATTCAGCCACGTCTGGCAAAACTTCAAGGTGTCGGTTCTATTCAAATGACAGGCGGAAGCGAACGCGAAATCAAAGTAAACATTGATACCGGCAAACTGAAATCCTACAACTTGTCGGCATTGCAAGTCTTGCAAGCTATTCAAACTGCCAATATGGAAATTCCTGCGGGAAATGTAGAAGATGCTACAACTGTTTATTCAGTTCGTATGGCAGCGAAATTTTCCAATCTCAACGAGTTGAGGAATACCGTAATTACGACAACACCCACTGGTGGGAAAGTCAAAATAATGGACGTTGCCGAAGTCGAAGACGGCATTGCAACACAAAAAATTATCAACCGCATTGACGGACACGATGCTATCGGTATTTCCGTAAAAAAACAATCCGATGCCAATGCCGTAAAAGTAGCCGATTTGGTAAAAGCAGAAATGGCTTCCATTGAGAAAGAGTACGAAAGCAGTCAGGTAAAATTTGACATTGCAACAGATGATTCCGTATTTACAAGAGCCTCTACTAACGCCATTGTCATTGACCTTTTACTTGCTGTTCTAATCGTATCAATCGTCTGTTTCCTTTTCCTTCACAACATACGAAGCGCCCTTATGGTAATGATTGCCGTTCCGCTATCGCTTATTCCTACTTTTATTGTGATATATGTTATGGGGCTGTCGCTCAATATGATGTCTTTGATGGCGCTATCGTTGGTAGTTGGAATTGTAGTTGATGACTCTATTATCGTTATCGAAAACATGTTCAGCCACATGGAAAAAGGCAAACCCAAACGACAAGCCGCCCTCGAAGGAGCGAAGCAAATTCTTTTTACCTGTATGGCAACCACGATGGTTCTTGTAGTCGTTTTCTTACCGCTTGCCGTTACCGGAGGCGTTATCGGCGGACTATTGAAAGAATTTGCCATTCCAATTATTGTTTCCATTCTTTTCAGCTTGTTGGTATCATATACCGTAACACCTTTACTGATGTCTATTTTCGGAAAATTACCCGATGATACACGCCCGACCCTGTCGGCTCGTTTTTCCCGTTGGATTGAGAATATTTTCAAATCCTTACAAACAGGCTATGCTAAGATTTTGGCAGTTGCTCTGAAACATAAAATAATGGTTGTATCTATTGCCATAATCTTACTAATCGGTTCAATAACATTAATCCCCGCAGGATTTATTGGGACTTCTTTTATGCCCGAAACCGATTTGAGTGAATTGACAGTAGAACTTGATATGAATCCGCAAGTAACCGTTTATCAGAATAATCAACTTACGTTGCAAGTTGAAGAAATAATCCGCAATCGTCCCGAAGTAGAGCGTATCTATACCAATGTCGGACAATCAAGTACAAGCACGAAAAACAATTTTACAACTATCGCAGTAAAATTGGTAGGTAAAGACAAGCGTAATGAAAGTATGGATGAGATGGCTTCGATAATCAAAGCGGATATTATGCAGGTTGCAGGAGTGCGTGCGAGAGTAACGCCAAAAAATCTCGCAGGTAACGATGCTCAGCCAATCCAATTTATTGTGCAGGGAACCGATATGGACAAAGTACAAGAAACAGCCGATATGATTTTGGATGTTGTCAGAAAAACGCCCGGTGCAGTCGATGCCAAATTTTCGATTGACGACCCGCGTCAGGAAGTGCAGGTCAATATCGACCGCGAAAAAATGGCAACTTTAGGATTGAAAATATCCGATGTCGGCTCTACGCTTCGTGTGGCATTGAACGGTAACGACGATTCAAAATACAATGAAAACGATTTTGAATACAGAATACGTGTCGGGGTCGATAACTTCGACCGTACCAAAGCCGAAGATGTATCGAAATTGACATTTCTGAATAAAGAAGGAAAATTAATTCAATTGAACCAGTTCGCCGACATTAGCTATGGCTTGGGAGCGACTGCATTGGAGCGTACCGACAGAATTCCGTCTATAATTGTGAAATCAAGCGTATCAGGTCGCCCGATGGGAACGGTTGGAAATGAAATATCCGCAGCCATTGATGGCAAAATTCCCGAAGGTGTTACCGTCAGCACAGGCGGACAATTATCGCAACAAAGCGATGCTTTCGGCAGTCTGGCAATCGCGTTTTTAGCAGCAATTCTATTGATATATTTCATTATGGTTGTCCTTTATGATTCCTTGCTCGACCCTATCATTATCATGCTTTCCATTCCATTGGCATTGATTGGGGCGCTTCTGGCATTAGCATTAACAATGAACTCATTAGATATTTTTACCATTATCGGAATGATTGTGTTAATCGGGTTGGTCGCCAAAAATGCTATTATGTTGGTTGACTTTACCAATCAACTGAAACGCGAACAGCATTTAAGCACCTTAGACGCTTTGATTGAAGCGGGAAAAGAACGCTTCCGCCCAATTTTGATGACCGCATTCTCAACCATATTCGGAATGCTCCCAATAGCAATAGCTTCGGGCAACGGAGCAGAATTGAAAAACGGCATGGCTTGGGTAGTTATCGGCGGAATGGCAAGTTCTATGCTTCTGACTTTGGTTGTAGTTCCAGTCGTTTATTATGCTTTCGACAAAATGAGAGAGCGATTCAGTAGTAGCAAAAAGAAAGAAGAAAATCTTGAAAAGGTAGAACCATTGGCTATAAATCAATAATATAAAACCAAATGGGTATAGGCAAATTTATTGCCTATACCCGTTAACAAAGCTATTATAAAAATGGAAAATGTACAAGTAACAGAAAAAAATATATTCGAAGATACCCAATTGTGTATCAAAAGAAACGGACATGGTTTTGTTACACTTTGTAACAGTTTACTTTATTGTATGCTCAACGAACCACATTGTACCAAAAAAACAACATATTTTACAGAAGCTGTTTCTTATATGGAAAATGTCGTACTCTTAAAATACGATATCCCACAAGTTGGGAGAATGACAAGACAAGATGAAATATTTGAAAACTTCATTAATACAGTTAAATTGAATTATAAAGAAAGTCGCGCTATCAGTTTTTATGCTGACAAACTTTGTTTATCGCCAAAATATTTATCAGCAACGGTAAAAAAAGTGAGTGGAAAAAAACCAAGTTATTGGATTGACAAATTTGTAATAAAGGAAATAAAAATGCTTTTGAAATCGACAAATCAGACAGTGCAGGAAATAAGCGATAAAATGAATTTTTCAAATCAATCATTTTTTGGCAGATATTTTAAACAACATGTCGGCTTATCTCCAAGAGCGTGGATATACAATGTAGCTCTTGATAATTAATAAAAATCCGACGTAGCCCAATTGGTTAGAGCAACTGTTATAAGCCTTATCAAAAAGCGAACAGAAAGGTTGCAGGTTCGAATCCTGCCGTCGGTACAATGTAAAATGAAAGATTTAACGATGAATAATTTAAAAACAGTTAAGTATGAACACTGTAGAAACAATTAAAAAAAGACATTCCGTTCGCACTTATACGGGCAAACCCTTGTCGGATGAGTATATTGCTCAAATCAAAGAGTATATCAGTCAGTTAAAAACCCCTTTTGATATGAAAGCGAGGATAGAATTGGTAAATGTGATTTCCAATGGAGCGCCTGTAAAATTAGGCACGTATGGATTAGTCAAAGGAGCAAGTAATTATCTTGTGCTGATTTGCGAAAAAGATCCCTTTTCCGAAACTGCGGGTGCATATATGTTTGAACAAGTTATCCTGTTTTGTACGAGTTTAGATTTAGGTACCTGCTGGATTGGCGGCACTTTCAGCCGAGGCGATTTTAAAAAGCAGATAAGCCTTGAATCGAATGAACAGATAAGGGTTATATCGCCTGTTGGTTACGCAAGTGGTCAAAAGCGGTTTATCGAAAAATATATTGTTCAGGCAGATAAAAAACACGCTTCGCGCAAGCCTTTCGAGGAACTTTTCTTTGATGAGGATTTCAGTAATCCACTGACAGAATCTACTGCCGGACAATTTTTCACACCTCTTGAAATGGTGCGTTTAGCGCCTTCAGCTAACAACAAACAAGAATGGCGTGTCTTACTTGATGAAGGCTACCTACATTTTTATAAAAAGCCTTATCCTATGTTTGATACCATTGATATGGGAATTGCTCTTTGCCACTTTGAACTTACATGTAAAGAACTTGGTATAGAAGGACAATTTGAGCAATTAAAAAACTATCCTACCAATGATAAGCTGAAGTATGTTATTTCATGGGTTATTAGGTAAATAATCAAATGAAATATTTTTTAAAATAATAACACCTATGAACTATGAAAGTAAATAAAAACAAAGTCAAATTAGGTGCATTTTTTATCGTAATTGTTGGACTATTAAGCATTAACGCCATGCAAGCAGATTCAGGCTTTCTGAGAAAATACAATCCCAACCTACCTATAGTGAAAGACGGTTGGCAAGGAAACATTGTCATTGACGGAAAATTTCAAAATGATACCACACCTCGAAAATTTCCCTTTACCAATGCGTTCAAATGGCAATTTAGCCGTAATCCGCAACGAAAAGAAAAACGCAACGACACTTTTCAGCCCCAAATCCAAGCGTTCAACCCTTCCTGTATGCAGGAAAATAGTATCGTTTGGTTGGGACATTCTTCATTTTTGATGAATGCGAATGGAGTGCGTTTGATTTTTGACCCCTGCTTTTTCAATATGCCTATATCCACTAAGCGGGATTTACCCTGTTCACCAGATAGTCTAAAATCAATCAATTATCTTTTAGTATCACACGACCACCGCGACCATTTTGATAAAAAATCGGTAAAGATATTAGTTAAGAACAATCCGGAAATGAAAGCCCTGTTACCATTAAACGGAAATCGGCTTTTCAGTGGGAAAGAATTGCAAAATGTTGAAACGCAAGAAGCGGGATGGTATCAGGAATACCAATTAGAAGAAGATATCAGGATTATTTTTCTTCCCGCAAAGCATTGGGGACGACGGGGATTAAGAGACGAAAATAAAACACTTTGGGGCAGCTTTCTCATTCTTACAGAAAAAACAAAAATATTTTTTGCAGGCGATACCGCTTATGATGAGTTATGGTTTAAGGAAATTCGGGATTTATTCGGTGATATATCAATTTGTTTGCTTCCCATTGGTGCTTATTCACCACAATGGTTTATGTCCGGTTCGCATATAACTCCCGAAGAAGCCGTACAAATATTTTTGGACTTGGGAGGTAAGGCTTTAATTCCAATGCACTACGGAACTTACGATTTATCCGACGAGCCGGCAGGCGAGCCGATAAAAAGGCTCCACCAGTTTGCTGCCGAAAAAGAAATAGCAAATAAAGTAAAAGAGTTGGCAATGGGAGAAGAGTTTTTGACAACTACAAAACCACAAGAATGAGAAAAATCATACTGATAATATTAGCTGTTCTTGCATTGCACACTTCTGTTGTTGCACAAACCGATGATGCCAGAAAAAGGTGGGATTCGCAAATAGATACCAATCGTGTTAAACCTTTGAGACCTGACTATTTGATACTCGAAAAGGATATCGTATTAGAGCAGTTTAATCAACAGCCGAATTTCGGACTATATAAAGACAGCTATTTTAGCACAGGGATACCCACTAACAAAGCTATAACCACTAAAACCGCAGATGCAAAATTCCAGATAAGCATTCGCCAACGCCTGTTCAATACCATAATGCCTTTTAATACTCAACTGATGTTGATATACACCCAAAAGTCATTCTGGGATGTTTATGATGAATCGGCTCCATTTGCAGACAATAACTATAACCCGGGGCTTTTACTGATAAAACCCATTGTCGATAATAATCGCCTTAAAGGTATGACAACCCTCTCTTTCGAGCATGAATCTAATGGCAAAGATGGTCTTGAGAGTCGCAGTTGGAACTATTTCACCCTATCAGGAATTTACTATTATAATATCATGTTTTCAGTACAAGCTAAAATATGGTATGGATGGTTATGCGCAGAAAATCACGATTTATTCGATTACCGAGGATATGGGTTGATTGCGCTAAATTACAGAAGCATTAAAAATCGAATAGGAGCTTCATTAGTCTTAAATCCATGTAAAAAAGCAGTCAACACGCAGTTGGAACTAACCTTTCAGCCAAACAAAAATGCAAACCAATTTCTGTTTGTGCATTGGTACCAAGGCTATGGCGAAAGCCTGTTGGAATACAACCGATATTCTTCAATGGTTCGATTTGGAATCTGTATCAGACCACCGATGAGAAGTTTATATTGAAGATACTGAAAATCACCCCAAACAATATATGCTTATGACACATAGCAACACTTCAAATAACAGAAATCCGCTGGTCGTTTCGCTCATGCCAAAACGAAGCGAATTTATAAGCGAATTGAACAACCTCTTTTTTGAAGGGCTTCAAGAGTCAAATCCTTCTTCAGAATGGGTTATTGTCGATGAAACAAAAATATATAGTGCAGAAAATTCAATCAACCCTCTTTATGCGAGCTTCTTTTATCTAAGAAGAATCAAAGAAAATCTGTTGTATGAAAAAATGATTGACACTGATACCTTAGTATTTGTCATGCCATTTTGCTTACCCAACATAAATTTCAGTTTTTCTTATACGTTGAGCAATACTATTCCAAAAGCTTCTTTTGAGAGCATTGGAGAAAATTGTTTGATAACAGGTGTTGCATTTCCAAGAGAACTATTGACTGTTTTTGACAATCAAAGTCTTTCTGAAGATATATCGATGAGGAAAATAGTTAAAAAATTCCCTTCTCTTTTCGCTGAACATGACGGTAAAAAATGCCATTACATACTCATTTTTAGCAAAGAAAATGAGTATGACGAAATATCTCTCAATTTTTTCAAAGACAAACAAAATGCAAGAAGTAACAGCAATGCCGCAATCAAGCGAAGTATATATGAAAAAGGACAAACATTTAGATGCTGTAATATGAATCCTCGATAAAATTATATGTGATAGGAAAAGAGTATCAATCCCCAATTATAATAATATGGAAGAGTATCTATCTCAAAAACTTAAAGAAGTTCATCTCGAATTGGAAAACATAGATATGGATAGCTGTGATATATCCATTGAAGTGTCAGTGTCGATTATTGAGTATCTGGAAAAATGCCTATCTGAAGTCAGAGCATTTTTTCTGTTACAAAAATCTATAAAGGAGAAAGACGAGATTTATTTTTTCAAGGAGGTCAAACCTGAAATTCTCGGTTTTCTCTTGTATTTCAACAAAATACATACGATTGAGTTAAAATGTCCAAATGGAAGTAATGATACGTTGGGAGATTACTATCAAAAAGAATTAGATAGTCTTACTTTTTTCTTTGAACGAAATCTTGATTTTTACCAATATTACAGGTCTAAATCAACACACATGGATGAGCATTACTTTATAAGGAACAGGCGTTCTCATTTGCTGTGTTTAGATAGCGTCCACTATATAATCGACTACGAATTTTCTACGGGCTTTGATTATAAAGTGGCTAAAATCATTTGCAACGAAATGTTACGTATTTACCTCAATAAGAAAATGCACAAATTAGATAAACAAACACTTATCAATAAGAATAGGGCTTCACTCCCGAATAATGACCTAAAATGGACGGGACCAAAGACCGCTTTAGTTGAAATCGGTTACGGATTTGAATCGAGCAAATATGTGAATAGAGGAACTGCCAACATAAAGGAAATAATGATTGCATTGGAAATTATGTTCAACATAGATTTGGGTGAGTATTACAGAGAATACGTTTCCATTAGAGGACGAACAGATCGGACTAAATACTTGAATATTATAATCGAGAGATTATTAAAACGAATGGACGAAGACGATTCCAAATAAAGAAAAATCCATAAAAACTACCAAGTTGGTAGTTTTTTTTTGCCCTTATTCTACCTGCCTGAAACCCGCTAAAATCGTTGATTTTCCGTCAAAAAAACTCAAAAAAAAACTTTTACCAAGTTGGCAGAAAAGTATTTTCAGACTTCGGAACTTTGCAGCGAATCAATAAGTTGCAAATATGGAAGTCATAACAATAGACAGTCAGGCGTACAAGGAACTGGTTACAAAAATCAATGCGATAGCCAAGTTCGTTCTCGACCACCAAGATGATGACACAACCAACCCCGACGAGTTGTGGGTGGACAGTTACGAAGTCTGTACATTCTTAAAAATCAGCGAACGTACACTCCAACGTTTACGCAGTAAGCGGCTGATTGCCTATTCTATCATATCGGGCAAATCCTATTACACCATTGCGGAAATAAAACGAATGCTTGCGGAAAAAAGAATCCGCACGACAGAGGAATGTCTGAACGACCTAATAAATAATAACAAATTCCATGCTCAACAAAGACGAACTATTAAGACGGACAAATAATGGTTTGGACGTATTCAGACATTATATATCGTCGGTACAATGGAAGGTTGGACGAAATTTCCTTAATCCGTTGTATGAAGATCGCAAGGCTTCGTGCAATGTGTATTTCGACCGTCGCAATGGAGTTTATAAGATAAAAGACTTCGGCAACGACGATTACAGCGGTGATTGTTTCTTCTTCGTTGGCAAGTTGAAAGGCTTGAACTGTAATAATGGTACCGACTTCGTTGAGATACTGAAAACCATAAACAGGGATATGTCTTTGGAAATGGGCGGTTCGGACTACACGCCTACTCCGCAATCCGTTCCACAAAAGAACAATCCGACCAACCCCGAACCACTAAAAAACAAGCCCTATAATATCATACAACAAAAATTCACACAGAAAGAACTGGATTTTTGGTTGCAATCAGGTATCACACCTGAAATACTGAAACTCTACAAAATCGTTTCCCTGAAAGAGTTCAGAAGCGAAAATAAGGATGGAAAGCCTTTCTACTATACTTCGTCTGAAAGCGAGCCGATTTTTGGATATATGGGTAAACGGTATGTGAAAATCTACCGACCGTTTTCAGAAGTTCGCTTTTTATATGGTGGTAACATTGGGGATAATTATTGCTTAGGACTGGAACAATTACCCGCTAAAGGAGATACATTATTCATCACAGGTGGCGAAAAAGACGTGATGACACTTGCTGCACATGGGTTTCACGCAATCTGTTTCAATAGTGAAACTTCTACCATTCCGACAGGGATAATCTACAAATTAACATTCCGCTTCAAACACATTGTTCTACTCTACGATGCGGACAAAACAGGCATTGAAGCTGCAATCAGACACGAAAAAGCATTGGCGGAATATGGTGTAAAACGGCTTGTCTTACCTCTTTCGGGAGAGAAAAAGGAGAAAGATATAACCGACTATTTCTGCAAAGGAAATACCCGAAAGGAGTTCCGCCAACTATTCATTGATTTTCTTGACAATCTATATAGCGAAACAATGACCATGCTAAAATCCTGTGAAATTGATTTCAACAATCCTCCTGCCAAAGCCGAAGAAGTAATATCGGCAGGCGATGTGCCACTGGGAACGCAGGGAAATATCCTTTGTATCACGGGCGGAGAAGGTACTGGCAAAAGCAACTATGTTGCCGCCTTGATTGCTGGTTCGATAATCAAAGACAATCGCACCATTGATACGTTGGGCGTGAATGTCCGTGATAATTCCGATGGGAAAGCGGTTCTGCTTTATGATACTGAGCAATCCGAAGTGCAACTCTTTAAGAATGTTTCCAATCTCTTGAAACGTGCCAAACTGAATGACAAACCCGAAGAACTACGGGCATTCTCCCTTACGGGAATGTCCCGGAAAGAACGTCTGCAAGCCATTGTTCAGAGCATGGACAAATATCATTACGAATATGAGGGCATACGGTTGGTTGTTATTGATGGTATTGCGGATTTGGTGCTGTCTGCCAATGACGAAGCGGAAAGCATTCGGATTGTAGATGAATTGTACCGTTTGGCGGGAATATACCGCACTTGTATAGTTTGTGTGCTTCATTATGTTCCGAACGGTTTGAAGTTACGGGGGCATTTAGGCTCGGAACTGCAACGCAAGGCGGCTGCAATCGTGAGTATTGAGCTTGACAGCGAACCATCGGTATCGGTGGTAAAGGCTCTCAAAGTAAGGGACGGCAGTCCTCTCGATGTTCCGTTAATGCAGTTCTCGTGGGACAAGGAACTGGGAATGCACATCTATATTGGCGAAAAGCCACGAGAGGAAAAAGAAAAACGGAAAGAAAAGGAACTGGCAACGGTTGCCCGTGAGATATTTGCTTCACAAAAACATCTGACCTATATCGACCTGTGCGACCGTATTCAGCAAACAATGGATGTGAAAGAACGCACTGCCAAAAGCTACATTAAATATATGAGAGAGAAAGAAATAATTATAAAAGATCCGTCCAATCAGAATTACTTCATGGTAGGACATATCATCTAAAACCCCGAACAGCCATGTATATAAGCAGAGAAGATTTTGAAGCGTGGATGGAACGAATCATGTACCGCTTCGACAAACAGGATAAAGCCCTAAGCAAAATGAGTGAAAAAAGAAACATGTTAGACGGAGAACTATTGCTCGACAATCAGGATTTGTGTCAGCTTCTCCATGTAAGTAAGCGAACGTTGCAACGCTACCGCAGCACGGGTGAACTACCTTTTCAGACGCTATACCAAAAAACGTACTACAAAGAAAGTGATGTGCATAGGTTTATCAGAGAAAGTTTCAACAAGAAACGGAATGGCAAGAAACCACCCGAAACCCCTGAAGACAATGACAATCCCGAAGATACTGATAACCCGTGAGGGCGGTTTGTTTATTATTTCTGTATGTTCATAATTTTAGAATTTGACAGAAGCCCGTACCGTCGTGATGACAGGCACGGGCTTTATTTCAAAATTTCGTCAGCAAATACGTTTTACTGACGAAATTTTGATTATCTTTGCGCTGTGATAAAAATTTTATAATGAGCAATAATAAACTTGACATTGATAGGCTGAAAGAACAATTTGGCGATAAAAACCTGCTATCGCTAAAGGATATTGATGCTTTTTACAGAGAAAAAGAGCCGTCAATACCTAAGACTACGGTTAGTTGGCGTATTTATTCGTTGCTGCAACAGGGAATACTCCAACGGGTCGGTCATGGAAAATACAGCTTTGGCAAAGCACAATACTATATACCCAAAGTCAGCCATAAGATGAAACAAATCGGTCAGACGATAAAGAAAAAGTTCCCCTTCATTAAGTATTGCCAATGGGAATTATCGTCGGTTAATATGTTCAGCCAACATCTTATAAATTTCAATGTTCTTATTGTCGATGTGGAGCGTGATGCCGCTGAAGCGGTCTATTACGAACTGAAAGATAACCATTCAAAAGTTATGTTGGTGCAAAATCTGTACGACAATCTTTCCGAATTTGCCAATACAATCATTGTCCGCCCATTGGTAACGGATTCTCCCATACAAAAGAATGAGAGTATATATGTTGCAACCCTTGAAAAAATATTGGTTGATTTATGTACGGACAAAGAATTTATTTCGTTTCAAGGAAATGAAATCTATCATATCTATGAAAATGCCCTTAGTGCATATACAGTCAATCAGCAAACATTGTTGCGATATGCAGGGCGTAAGACTAAGAGAAAGGAAGTTGAAACAGTATTAAAAACTATAAATCGTCAGTAAAACCCATTTGCTGACGAAATTTTGCTGCTTATGATTAAGATAGAAAGCACAACAAAAGAGAGGATTGAAGCGATTGCTAAATCCCAAAAAGCCGATAAGATACTTGTTGAGAAAGTAGTCAGGGCGTTAATGCTTCTGGAAGGTCTTGCAAAATCCGATTTGGATTTTGTTTTCAAAGGGGGAACTGCTCTAATGTTATTGTTCAGTTCGGGAAAGCGGCTGTCCATTGATATTGATATTATTGTACCCGATAAAGAAGCTGAGCTCGATAGTATTTTGGAGAAAATCTGCAAAGAATATGGATTTACTCGGTTTGAGGAACAACCACGAAAAGCAAAAACAAAAATAGACAAAGTACATTACAAATTGTTTTTTCATTCGGTTATCGAAGAAAAAGAATCTTATGTGTTGTTGGATATTCTGAAAGAAGATATACACTATCAGAATGTGGTTGAAGTCCCGATTGACAGCTTGTTTGTAGAATCAGACGGAACAGCAATGCAAGTCAAAGTTCCCGATTTCAACAATATACTCGGCGACAAACTGACTGCCTTTGCTCCCAACACAACAGGTATTCCCTACAAGAAAGGCGAAAAAGAAATGGGAATGGAAATTATCAAGCAGATGTATGATATAGGTTGCTTGTGCGACCATGCGGATAATTCGGAGATAGTTGCTTCCGTATTTTCAGCATTTGCCGAAACTGAAATACAGTACAGGGAAAATACATGTACGGTTTCAGACGTGTTGGATGATATTATTGATAATTCTTTAGAAATATGCTTGCGGGGTAATCACGGCAAAGCGGATTTCGCTGTTCTCTCCAAAGGTATAACGCAAGTGAAAGGTTTCATTCATTCGGAATCATTCCACCTTGAAAGGGCGATTACTTATGCTGCAAAGGCTGCATATATGGCTACTGTAATAAAATACGGACAAAAAGAACTACGGAGATTTGATAACGCAAAAATTCAAGACATGAAAGACTGGCTGATAAAAGAACCGATAAGCACAAAGTTGAATAAACTTAAAAAAACAAATGCAGAAGCGTTTTTTTATCTATATCAACTATCCGAAATAACCACTACGGCAGAAAGAAAATGAATACAAAAAATGGTGTAATCGGTAATTTTGTATCGAC
>LSQX01327062.1_pt2 | contig 18017 bp, 13 predicted proteins | sample 654561 | NCBI WGS metagenome assembly LSQX01 (sample SAMN04489861, study PRJNA283612) | anaerobic digester metagenome | isolation source: 4 biogas reactors fed with cattle manure at either 37C or 55C with and... | place: Denmark: Kongens Lyngby | collected 2014
GGTGTGAAAACCTCATTCAGGTTGGCTGTATAGACAAACTTATTTTCTTCATCGCCTACGGCCACTTCTTTTTCTGATAGAAACGTGCCGTTGGGTGAATATATTCTAAAGATAGCCTTTTTAACCTGGACGTTATTCTCCAGCGAAGCAGTCCGCAGGGTAAAATCCACAGTTTTGTCCTGCAGCATCACTACGCTGCCCGCCACCACGGACGAGTCCTCACCGTTTTGGGGCGACCCATTGATACTGATTGGTTTCATGCTGGTAAAAGTGGGCAATATAAGTTCCTTGGTTGCGGATGGGTTAATTTTGTCTACATAGGATACGCCGCCGTAGTCCACGGTTAGCAGATAATAGCCGTTCTTGATAAGGTTGGCCGTATCGAATTTAAATCTGCCCCGGCTGTCGGTAGCGGTGCCGTAACCCATTTGCGCGTGGGGATCGTCCGGATCATAGCTGCCGCCCATTTTTACCGCGGCCCCAGCCACAGGCACTAATTTGTCCACATCTTCACCGTTATTGTTCTTGACCTGGGAATAACCCTTCCTAATAGTATACTCCCGCGTTGTAACCCGGCCGCTTACCGGTCCTTTGTAAATTGTCTGTCCCGTCATGGGTACATAGTAATAATAAAACAGGGGGTTGGGCTGGTTCACCTTGTAGCCGAACAGATCGCCGAACATGGGCGTATCATATTCCGCATCCAATACGCCGTCCCCGTCATAGTCAAACTGCCGGTACAGTTCGCCCGTTTCGGGATCGCGTATCTCTTCTTCGTCCAGGACGCCGTTGCCGTTGGTATCTCCTGTCCTGTTGGCCCACTGGGTGGTATAGCCTACCGGGGGGATGGACACAAATTCAACATACTGTCCGGATTTAATATCCTCGAGCTGTCCTTCCGTGCTAGTAGTCTGCCCACCGTAAGTAATAGTGCCCTGCAGGCCGGGTAAAACCCTTTGATTGTCAGGATCCCGCTTGACATGTAATTGCTGAGCGCCAAAGAATGGGGTAACCTTTACCTTTTCCGTCAGGGTAACGGTATGGATTCCGGCATTCTGGCTGCCCGACTCGCTATGGTAGGCTTGGCCGTTATAGGAAACATTATAGCCCGCCACCATATAGCCGTTATAGCCTACACCATTGAGAATAACCTTGTCGCCGACGTGTAAGTAGATGGTGTTGGTTTTGTCCTTATCATAAATATGGCCGTCATCGGACATCCCCAGTACGTCGCCCTTGTTTTTATTACTATCCCATATGTACACGCTGATGCCGGCTTCTTTACGGTCAAAAACCGGCTGGACCAGAAACTTTCTTCCATTTTCCGCGGCTTGGCTGTATGTGTCAGCATCCTGGAGCCATTTATGGTCGATCACGATTTTGCTTGTTTCGGCCAGGTCAAAGTATTTGTAGTCGCCGTGATTGCTTGGGTTGACAAACCTCACGCCTTTTAAACACCAGTTTTCCCGGACGTTTTTGGCCTTTACGGTAAATGTGAGCGAGTCGGCAGAGGTATAAAATCCTTTGGCGATCCGCTGTTTGCCATCCCAATCGCCACTGATTTCAATCGTCCCAGGATTTACTTTTTCCTCCGTATAGTTGTCTTCTTTCTTGCTGAAGTCAAAAGTGTATTCCAGAGGTTCGCCTTCCGGAGCAGTGGCATTTTTGATATCAAATTCAAAGTAGCGGTAATACATTTCAAGGGAGTAAACCCGCCCGGCAAAGTAGGCGCCACGACTTTCGCAGTGTATCCAGGGAATCGCTTTTTCGGTGTAATCTTTCAAATCGTCATTCATGTCTTGCTCTTGTGACCAGAATTGCAATTTCTTGTTTCTCCCACCATTGTCTCCGCTAAGGCCAGCGGTTTTATTGTTATTAAAGCCCAGATCCATCCAGCCATTTTTATTGCTGCCACTAATTTTGTAATACTCTACATCGGCAAAGGCAGACTCCAGGGTGCTCAAATAAAACTTATTTTCTTCATCTTTTGGAACTGTGTTTGACCAGTTTCCATTGTACTTGCAAATGCTCTCATACCAACCATCTGGGTGAAGCGAGTGCCAATTGTCTTCTGACCCTTCTGTACAATGCACTTCATCAGCGCTTATTATTATTTTCTCGACGCCATATATTTCGCCTTCCTGGACGGCCTGGGCGGCCATTGTACCCGCCGGCTGTTCAGCCTGGGCATTTGGTAATAGCTGCCCGGGAATCAGGACCTGCACCACCTCGTCACCCAGGACAGCGACAGACTGGTCGGGCTCCAGCTTAACGTAAAAGTACTTGTCCACTGCACTATTATTTTTAACCACCGGTATCTCCAGGCTTAACTCCCTTTGCCCGGGCAAAAACAATATCTTTTGTCCCAGCTCAGTATAATCCGTGCCGGGCCTGGCGCTGTCACCGATGGTGTAAATGCGTGCTCCCGCATAATAGTTCACACCCGCGGTCCGGGTGAGGGTGATTTGGGCCGATTCGCCGTCAGTCGTAAAGCTGTGTTCGGCAAAACGCAATACCGGCGTTTCGTAGGGCTCGTCGTCAATGATATTAACCGTTGTTTCCTTCTGCAAACCGATTACACCGCCATCGGTTACATCAGTGATGACGAAAACGATCTGTTCCTGGGCTTCCGGAAGGTTATCGTTGATGATATTAAGATAGAAACTCTTCACTCGCTCGCCGTCAGCAAAGCTCAGGGTAAATTCGGTTCCTGGTGCCTGAGCATAAAAATCGTCGGCTGCTGCCATCGCCGTATTGAGCTGCTCTAGCTCCTGGCTGTCGGGTATGGAATACTTTTCCCGGTCAGAAGGCTTGCCCATCGCCTGTTCTTTGACCGCTCTCAGCCCGTTACTGGGCGAATCTTTTACTATATTTTCCCCGTTGTTATCAACATCCTCTTCCTCGCTGTCACCAATGATCTCATACGAAGCTTCTTCATCATTGTTATCAATTGTTTCATATGGAGAATCTTCCTCGTTGTTATCAAAGGGCTCATATACCGCCTCTTCCTGATTGTTACCAATGGTCTCATACGAAGCGTCTTCATCGTTGTTATCAACTGTTTCATCTTTGGGCTCTCCCGGACTCATATCAACAGCTCTATCTGCGTTCTCTTCCATGCCCTCATTTACGCTTACTTCTGTTAGCCCATTGGCCAAAATTGCCGGGGTAGTTTCGTCGCCGGCAATTTTCTGATCAAATAAAAAGCCGGGAAGGGATAAATAGTAATCCTGCCCGTACTTGGAAGATATATCAACAGCTTTGACCGTTACTGATACACTGCCCTCTCGGCCACCCTGTCTAATAATACTGATCATGGTGCGCCCACTGTATTCATGGGTTTGGATTTTTACCGCCGCCAGGCTAAAGGCTCCATGAGGGTATTGGGCCACGAATTCATCGGACACCGTAAGTTCTTCCTCAGTAAAATCACTCGCCCAGACGGGTGGAACCATCAAAAAACTAAAGCTAATAATAAGTAGCAAAGCTATTAGTTTTTTAAACATTAAAACCTTCTTCAAAAATATCCCTCCTAGCTATGACCGCAATGACTTCAGTTATTAAATAAACACATTCGATGTTAATTTGTCATAACCTTCCTTTTTTTGATTTTTTTGCATGCTCCTAGGTTTACATTTCCTTGTTGTATTTGTTGAAGTAATAAACATTGGCAAAGATAAAGAATAAATAGATCGCCACTAGGCGCCAACCCTACACAGAAGATGATAAACCCGATTGCCGCTAGAAAAAAGTATCGACCAACCTTATATTGTTTCATTTTCTGGTTCCTCCTCGTAAATAAAAACTTCCTCGATACTTAACCCGAAATATCGGGCAATTTTAAAAGCCAAGATGATCGAGGGATTATACCGCCCGTTTTCCAACGAACCAATCGTTTGTCTTGATACTTCCAGAGCTGAGGCTAATTCTTCTTGCTTTATACCTCTAGCTTTGCGGATTTCCTCTAATCTATTTTTCAAGATTTCAACCCTTTCTATGGAAAGTATACTTTCCATATTGCCATTATATCACCATGCAGCAAAATGTCAAGCTAGCTTTCCATATAAACATCGGGCTTTGCCACATGGTAGCTCATTACTTGAAATACAATCCATAACATTTTGAGCTTGTTTATTTCTTCTATTGTACATGTAGAAAGGTTTGCTTGCCGGAACACATCAGCACCGAATATGAGTACATTATAAACAGTCCCTATGTTTATTTGCCTTGATGCTATCGTTGTTATAATATTGGTGATACACAATACATAATAATTGGAGGATTCTTTAATGCAAATGAAAAAGTATATAGCTGAATTTATTGGCACCTCTGTTCTTGTCATTATGGGATGCGGAACGGCGATGTTGGTGGGCACTGATTCTGTCAACGGATCCGGATACATTCTGACGGCATTGTCCTTCGGTCTGGTTATTGTCGGCATGGCTTACTGTGTTGGGAATATTTCGGGTTGCCATATTAACCCAGCTGTTTCACTTGGCGTTCTCATGACCAGTGGTATGACTGCTTCTGAGTGGGTCGGATATGTGGTATCCCAATGCTTAGGCGCTCTGTCCGGTGCAGGCATCCTGGCTGTAATCTTTAATCTTGGTAGTGTTGTCGACATGACAGGCGGCTTTGGCTCCAATGGTTTGTCCGGAGTCAACGGCAGTGTTGGTGCAGGTCTGCTGGTGGAAACCGTTTTAACCTTTATCTTTGTTATAACTATACTCGGAGTAACTAGTAAGAAGGCAGCTCATGGTTCCTTCGGAGGTTTAATTATCGGCCTGACTCTGGTTCTGGTTCATATCCTGGGTATCGGCTTGACTGGTACTTCTGTCAACCCGGCTCGCAGTATTGGACCTGCCGTCGTTGCTGCTTTAGCGGGCAACACGGTCCCGCTTACTTCTCTTTGGGTATTTCTCATCGGTCCTCTTGTCGGTGCTGCCTTGGCTGCTGTTGTATACAAATATCTGGAAAGCAGCAATTAATAAAAACTAAACCATTTGGATTTGCCACACTATTAAATGTGTTCTATGTTCTATTCCAAATTTCATGTGCAGTAAAAGTCATAAAACCCAATAGAATCAAGTATTTCTGGTCATAGACAAACCTGGCTCAAAATGAGTCAGGTTTAATCGTATCAACCATGGTTTTACACACTTTTTCGCCCACCTACTTGTTAGCATAGTAACACCTAGGAAGCAATAGTCTTTATTTGGCCTCGTCATAATCAGCATTTCCAATCAATTTTTGCTTGGTTTGGCTCGTTCTCCACGGCAACGGCATGCAGGGCTGCTTCCATACGTCCGCACTCTTCAGCAGCGTATTGCTCTATTTCTTCCCAAGGTGCATCAGTCCCGAGTCGGTCATAAGCGACCGCGAGCGCTCCATAAAAGGCGAGTCCTATGCAATGCCGTGCTGAATGGATGGTCGACGCGCATTGACCTACCGCTCTTGCGGAGGCTTGTGCAACAGGATTTCCGTCTGCTTCGCGAGCGGCCACATGGCACTGAAGTATTTCCGTTTTTGCCTGAGGCAGTTTGATTGCTCCCGATAGCCACTCTCGAGCTGCGTTCAGTGCATTTTGCGGTCGCAGGTCATCTGGATTGTACTTGCACCACAGCGGTAATATAACCCGCTCAGAATAGTCAACTGCCCAATGCGCAAGCGTCACCTTACTTTGCGTTTCAATTAATTTCATAAGAGACTGAATATACGGTGCTTTCCAGGCGCTTAGCATCTTTCTTGCTTTTGGCATAATCACCCTCCTTATAGTGGTCTCAACTATAAAGATGGCCTCCTATAAAACAACAACGCATATAATGATATTGCTTTTGCGTTGCTGTTTTGTTTATACACCAGAACACGGTGAAAATCCCTTATCTTATCCATGGTCCATTCTAATTAATTGCATTCATCAGAATCACTGTCATGCTTGGACGGGTTGCAGCATAAGTAGGCCCCACCATGTTATTTCCTCCCCCTCCTGTGTTACGTCCCCCTGACACTGCCCCTAATACTAGTTATTTAAACTTTTTCGCACCTCTTGGTTCTTAGCAATGTTTTCCGTTAGCCTGTCCAGTATAACTGCCAGAATTACTATTCCTAAGCCCCCAACTGTCCCCATGCCAATATCCAGGGTCTGCATTGACCGCAGAACTACCAACCCCAATCCGCCAGCACCGATCATGGAAGCAATCACTGTCATAGCCAGAGACATCATTATACACTGGTTTACCCCAGCCATAATAGTAGGGAGAGCTAACGGAAGCTGTACATCAATTAGAGTTTGCCCTCTGCTGGAGCCAAAAGCTCGGGCTGCTTCCACCATTTCCCGCGAAACTTCACGTATACCCAGGTTAGTTAAACGCACTGCCGGTGGCATGGCAAAAATCATAGTAGCCGCCAGTGCAGCTACCTTGCCCATGCCAAAGAACATAACCGCTGGAATCAAATAAACAAAACTGGGAAGGGTTTGCATAAAATCTAATATAGGACGCAAGATTTTTTCCGCCCTATCACTTTGGGATGCTATAATTCCCAGCGGTACACCAAATATCAATGACATAATTGTTCCCGAAACAGCCAGCGCAATAGTAGACATGGTTTCTTTCCATATCCCCATACCAAATGTGGTTAAAAGGCCCAATACAGCAAAAATAGCCAGACGGATACCTGCCAGCCGCCAAATTATTAAACCTACTATAATTATAATCACTGATTCAGGCGGCCATAGCAAAGTCATTTCAAACTGTTTAATTAGAATTTCTAAAAAAGAACTAAATGATCGCATTGCAGGACTGATATGATAATTGACAACTTCAAATATGACGTTAATCCAGTCAGCAAGCGGGATAAAAAATTCAATCATTTACAGTACCTCTCTCTGCAAGTTTAGCCATAACCGAACCGCGTACAATGATACCCAATAATTTTCTCTCCTCACTTACTACTGCCAGCGGGGTACTTTTTCCGGTTAACAGGGCAAATAAATCTTTCAACGGAGTATCGGGAAGCACTGTATGCACATCCCGCCTTAATATGGTTTCCAGATCTTTTTGTTTACTTTCCACTGCCTCTAAAGCGTCTTCAGCCATTACTATTCCTTGTAAACGACGTTCTTTATCAACTGCAAATACGCTGGAAATGCCGTGTTCTTCCATGCTGTGCAAAGCAACCCGAGGACCGTCTTTGGGAAATCTCACTACCACATTTGGTTTCTTCATCACCATCTCTGCTGTCAGTACTCGCGATCGGTCAACATTCTCCACAAACTTTTCAACATAATTAGTAGCAGGAGACATCAATATTTCTTCCGGAGTACCAACTTGCACAATACTGCCATCCTTCATTAAAGCAATACGATCTCCCAATTTCAAGGCTTCATCAAGGTCATGTGTAATAAAGACAATTGTCCTGTTCATCTTATTCTGTAAATCAAGTAGTTCATCCTGCATTTCTTTTCTGATCAGGGGGTCAAGAGCACTAAACGCTTCATCCATTAGTAAAATCTCCGACTCAGTAGCTAGAGCACGCGCTAGACCTACACGCTGCTGCATCCCCCCGCTAAGCTGGGCAGGGTAAGATTCTTCCCAACCTTTTAAGCCTACCAGGTCTAAAGCATTTTTAGCCTTTTGGCCCCTCTCTGTCGCAGAAAGGCCTCTTATCTTCAACCCATAGGCCGCATTTTCCAATACTGTTTTATGTGGAAAAACAGCAAAACTTTGAAAAACCATACTAATTTTCTCGCGGCGAAACACCTGTAAGTCATTGAGACTCATACTAGAAACATCCTTGCCATCAACAACAATACTGCCTGAAGTAGGTTCAATCAGTCGGTTTAAACACCGAATCAACGTTGATTTTCCACTGCCGGATAATCCCATCACCACGAAGGATTCCCCGGGTTGAACTGTAAAAGATACATTGTCAACAGCAATGGTATGGCCGATTTTCTCCATTATTTGGTTCTTTGTGTATCCCTTCTTAAGAAGCTCCAGAGCTTTATCAGGTTGTTTGCCAAATATTTTATATAGACCTTGCACTTCAATAATATTCATTTTTTATACCTTCTTTTGGCCATATTTATCCTTTGAGCCATGCGTCAATGTCGGAGCGATTCTTTTCAATCCAATCCTTGGCAAGAGTCTCAACGCTCTGGCCTTCTTCCTGGTATGCATAGAGGAATGACTCAACTTCATCAAGACTCATTTCGAAATTATTGAAGAAATTGTTCATGTCTGGGGCATATTCAGCAAGGTCCTTACGAATACCCCAGTACTCCGAATCCAAATCCCAATAGCCCTTGGGATCATCTAAAAACTTCAGATCATATATACGCATCATCGTATGAGGACGCCAACCCAGGAAAATAATAGGTTCCTCATGCGTAATCGCATAATCAGCTTCTGCCATCATGGAGGCTAAGGATCCGGATACTAATTCCAAATCCAATTCATAGCCTTCAATAATTTCCTCACTGACCAGCATCATTCCAGCTCCGGCTTCAAGCCCTGTAACCTTTCCATTGACTGCATCTTCATTTCCCTTAAGTTCGGCAATTGAATCTACATCCAAATATTCCGGTGCAACCCATCCCACGGGAGCATCTTTGAAAATTTCACTGCCTAAAACATACTGGTCACCATATTTTTCTTGAAATGTTTTATGAATAGAGGGCAGCCATACTCCTGGCCATGCATCTATATCTCCCTGTGTTAAGGATAAAAACATAAATCCAACATCACCAGCAACTACTTCCACTTCATAGCCCTGTTCACTTGCAATTTGCTTGGTTATTTCAATAAATGGAACTTCATAATCAAACGGAGCTTGACCAATCTTGATCACCTTTTCTTCGGCAGCATTATTTCCTCCACCGCAACCAACTACCAGGACCAAACTGCAAACTAATAGTGCTATGAACGAAATTACCTTACTAAAATTCTTCATTCTATAACCTCCTACACTTTAATACGTTTTTTACTTTTTGGACTCTTCCACAAAAACTTCTTAAGCTTGTACACTATACAACGAGATTAATCAGTTTGAATTGAGTTATTGCCAAGTTAAAGCAACTGCATTTTCTTGGTGATACATAGAATTTTTTTATGCTAAAGTCTCACCAAATATGATTTTTTATCTCCGCCTTTCTTTAACTCTCAAATATTATTGGATAAAACTTACAGTCCTATAAATTTTACCTTAAAAACACTTTAATGTAAAAAGCACATTTATGTAATATATTTATGAATGATTCTTAATTATTAAGCATATCAGGAACTCGCTTTATTTTACCCATATTTTAGCGATATTAAGATATATTTTGGCACTACTATGAGATTTTGCTGCTTTGGGAAGCAAGGGGACATCATTTTGCTGTTGCTGCATAGGGATAAATTGTTTTAGCCACTTGCCCTAATATGATCGACGCACTCATTAATAAGCAAAATATTACTGTCTTTTTTTGATACTTACTCAAGCCGAAGACCTCCAATAATTGTTACGCAACCCATAATGGTATATTTGCCGAGACTACATGGTAAATCCAGGCCTCTAACTTTGCAGCCCAACTGTGTATTCATGCTCTCTAGGGCATACGCGAGTATTGAATGGCTGTTTCTACGAGCAAAGAGTTCTCAAAGAAATCTGCGTAAATTACTGTGATTTTGTTATTGCCGCTTGTTTGGCTGCCATTTAAATTCTGGAACTCTTGTTCAAGTGTTGTCTGAAGGTCGGGGTTCACCTTATCGCTCAGGTCTTTTACACTTTTGTATCCACAGTCTCCTTTCGCAAGCAGACTTGTTACGATCTCATCCAGCGCTTTATGGGCTGCCTCTTTCAGTATATCCTTCGGGTTGGGGATATCCGGGTGATTTTCCAAATAGTTTAATAAATCTTCAACCGTATTATAGCCATCTTCAATACCCTCTATGATATCTTCAATACCATCTACAAGGTCTTCCGCTCCATCAATAATATCATCCCAGAACCAGGCGGGATAAAAGCTGTCAGTCGACGCCAGCATCTCAGTTGATTGCTCTGTATTTGCTTTGCTGGTACCCGACAGTATACCATCTATGGCTGAATCAATAACCGGAAGCAACACCGCTGCCAATTCTTCCGCCATTCTGGTGGCGACTATTTTCGTGCTATCATCCGGATCGCAGGTCAATGTATACCAGAGTGTGAACAGATCCCCGTTCTGCATAGCCAAGTTAAACTTGGCCAGCTGGTCATCAATCATCCCTTGTGCATTCGTCTTATTGGAATATTCGTACGTATCATACTTTATCCCCAACTGCGCGTTATTCCAGAAAATAGGATCGTCGATCACGTCCTCCGGCCCATTCATTATGAGAATGACCATAGATGATGCGGGATTATCCCCCATAATCTCCCTATAGGTTTTGTTGAATGGGTTTATATTGCCATTCGCGTCGGCTTCCTTGCTGACCGCATAGGGTCCCAGCTTGTTTCGCAGCTGGTCGGTAAAATCTTTGTACTTTGACTCTTCCCCTATAAAGTGGCTCATTTCCAGAACAAAAATTTCGCCTTTTGTTTCTTCGATGAATGACTTGATCGAGTCAAGCTGGGTGTCCATATCAACTCCCTTAAGAAAATGATGGGTATAAGTGCCATCGTCTGCCAGATATATGCGCAGATCCAGCCAGCGTATCCCCGCATCGAGTTGCTGGGCAATCGTATAGTCGTTGCATTTAGCCAGGTCTTTTATGGCATTGTAGACAACTCCATATGCCGCATTTTTCATTTGCTGCAGCTGGTTATTCGAGATGTTCAGGAATGCTATCTGATCAATTTGAGCAATCATCGTATCGACAGTCGTTAAGGCATCATTGATTAATTGTGTGTTTTTATCTTCCGGAGCGATCTCATCCTCGAAAGCCCAGGTTCCGCTATCGTGCGTCGCCGGGAAAGCAATCTCCCGGAGCGGTTTATTTACGATTTCCGGTGTAAGCGACATCCAATTGCGGAAATAATCTTTCGGTATAATGAACCAACTGTCTTCGTATTGAGGAGACATTACCACTTTAACGCCAGCATTATCCCTGTAACCTTGCCCGGAAAGGTAAGTTACCCAGTTGGCCGACTGGAGAAAAATCGCATCACCTGGCTTTACGGCTGCGATGGAGGTATTATCCACAGCATTAATAAATCTCCAGGTCTCCAACTGGTTGGCATAATCCGTCAGACTAACCACATACTCATAGGTGTCATCGTCCAGATTATGAACATTACGCATAGTTATGTTTTTGCCCCAATGGACTGACTGGAGTCGCACTTTATCACCGAACTTCACCTCCTGGGTAGAATCAGGTTGATCTGGATTTATGATTTTCCATTGTTCCCATTCTTCCGGATGCTGCATTAGTTGCACGCCATCTCCGCCTGTCCCCGAGACGTGGTTGCGAAACTTATTTGATTTAATATTGACAATATCGCCAAAATGCACCCCAGCGGCAACCGGTTGGGGAATATAGCCGATAGGCTCAATGAACCACCTTTCAAATGCTCCGGGGTTTTGGATCATTTCTACCCCGGCATTATCCCCCGAATCTTGCCCGGAAAGATAACTTCCCCAGTCGACTGATTGGAAATACACAGCATCCCCCCGCTTTACCGCAGCGGTGGAATCAGGATTCCTTGAATCTTTAATAACCCATGCGCTGGTTTGAGGCACTAGTTTAACATTGGCATGATCTCCTGAACCTTGCCCGGCCAGGTAATTTCCCCACCACCAGTCTGATTGCAGATACACGATATCATTATACTTCACGACTTGACCAGAATTAGGATGATTGGCATTCAGGATTCTCCACCGCTCATAGCCTATCTGCTGCATCAGTTTTACATCACAAACAGGATATCCCTCATCCCCTGAGAGGTAGTTTCTGAAAACAACTGACTTTAGGTTGATAACATCAAAATAGTAAAGTATTTCATCGCTGTCTTGTCCTGTGCCAGGTATGCCGACTAGATCCCCTCTTTGAATCGTCTGTACCACAGTGACGTCCATATAACCAGCCGCTTTGACAATAATCATATAGTTACAGACCTCGGTAAAAACGTCTGCGTCTATCATGATATTTCCCGGCGTAACACTATACCGGCCGGCAATGGAGGTTAAGTTGACGGTAATATCTTCAATAGCCGCTCTCCAAGCCGGATTATCAGCAAAGCCAAGGTTGATTTCCTGGACGCCGTCATTATCAGTAATGTCAGCCATTAATTGCGGAGGATTCATCGTAGCGGAGTTTGAGCTTTTGCTTTTCGTCCTTTTATTTGCAGTGGGAATGATATTACCAGGCGAGACGATCGATTTATCCAATATCTTACCGTTAATAGACGCTGTAACTCCGGGGCTCAGAACAAGCTCGTCCACCTGTTGCTGAATCGTAAGACCCGGAGCATTTACTTCCGCTTTTTGAACTACGCCTTCACCTTTGACTTGAGCAGAAGCGCCTGAAATAAAGTTTGCTATTGTAGCTTCTTTTAACACATTTATGATCGTACCGGCAGCTTGAGCGGAGGTTTCCATGGTGATCTTTCCGTTCAATAACTCAATATCTGCTTTTGCATCGATGTACACTTGAAAATCGCCGGCCAATTGTAGAACTGAATTACCACTAAACCAGGGAGATACTTTAAGAACATCAAAACCTTTGCCTGCCAGCTTATTTTCTTCTAAGCTGGCTGGAGATTCAAGGGTCACATTTCCTACCACGGATCTACCTTCGGCTGCGATTCTGGGGGTTTCACCAAAATATTTGTTAACCAGTACTTCATTCAGATGAGAATTACGAATAATAATCGAATGTGCGCCCCCGCCGTTTATTACTGTCCTGCCTGTAACGATCACGTTGTCAAGCTCTACATTGCCGTCCCCTATCCCGGCTGCAAGGATGAGATTGCCTTCAATTTTGGTATTTCTTATATTCACTCCGGCAGAACTTACCGTCACGTTTCCTTTGATAGCTGTTGCATCCTTTTCCGGTCCATAAACACCTGCCGCATTGTAAACTGTTCCCATAGCCTGATATAGAACCGTCACCGCTTCTGCCCTGCTAATATGATTAATAGGCCGAATGGTATTGTCTGGATAGCCTTGAAAGTATTTTTCCACGATGGCCGAATTGAGGGATTCTTTCCCCCATTGCGGTATATTTCCGGCATCCTGGTATCCGTTAAGCTGGGTTGAGTCTTCATAATTTTTTAACTTCAGTACGGCAGAGAGTATTTTGGCCACTTCTACCCTGGTTATGAGGTTATCGGGTCTAAAGGTGTTGTCTTCATAACCTGATATGTATGCAGCTGCCTGTGCTTTTTCTACATTATCTGCATACCACGCATTGGCAGATACATCTGAAAATACTACTTTCGTCTTGGCTGTCAATCCCAGTGCCCGGTTTAATACCGCAACAAATTCGGCTCTGCTCATATTATTATCCGGCTTAAAGGAGTCATCTTCATAACCCCGTATCAAACCTTTTTCCAGCCAATTGTTTATCTGGGCGGAAGCCCAATGCCCTGTAATATCTGATGTCTGCGCCAAAGCCGGCCTAGCAATCGAAATTAGCATTAATATTACCACTAACAGAATGTTTACCAGGATTGTTTTTCTTACCATCACATTACCCCCCCCCAAAAGGACTACTTTCTATAATTTTAGGCTTTTTCTGTATAATTTGATAGTATATTTATGCTATATTGCCAATTACATTACAGATAGCTTTTAAATGACTTTGTACGGTCTTTCTTTAGAAGGTACCGCCACTCATGAGGCAACAGTTCTCTAGTCTCCAAACTTGGGTTGACATCCAAGGTGAATTGATTCGCCACCCCTACAGCCACTGGTTTTAGAAGCAGTCGCCGGGTACTCGGTAGATTCTGACGGGTAATGTCATCATGTTTATTCACTTTTACTTTATGAAAGCCTTATGGTAGGTTTTCTTTCCTTTGCGTATTTTAACACCTTCATTTAATTGTTCTGAAGTAATACTATGATAAATGGATTCAACTTTAGCATCATTAATAAACAATCCGCCCTGTTGAATCACTCGCCTAGCTTCACTTTTAGAAGATACTATGCTACACTCAACCATTAAATCCATAACACCAATGACATCATCACTCAAAAGATCTATCTTAATCTCTGTGGATGGCATATTAGAATCATCTGTGCCTGTAGCGAAGAGAGCATGAGAAGCAATTTTTGCTTTCTGTGCTTCCTCTTCACTATGAACCGACTTGGTTAATTCAAAAGCCAATATCTCTTTAGCTTCGTTTAGTTGACTGCCTTCCCATTTATCCATTTCATTAATTTGTTCAATAGGCAAAAATGTTAACATACGTATGCATTTTAATACATCGGCATCATCAATATTTCGCCAGTACTGGTAGAATTCAAAAGGTGATGTTTTCTGGGGGTCGAGCCATACGGCACCTTTCGCTGTCTTGCCCATCTTATTACCTTCAGAATTCATTAATAGTGTATTTGTCATAGCGTAAGAATTCTTGCCCAATTTACGTCTAATCAATTCTCTGCCGCCAAGCATGTTAGACCACTGGTCGTCACCACCAAACTGCATATTGCAACCATAATTTTTAAACAGGTGGTAGAAGTCAAATGACTGCATAATCATATAGTTTAATTCCAAAAACGAGAGGCCTTTTTCCATTCTCTGTTTATAACATTCAGCACGTAACATATTGTTTACTGAAAAATGTGCTCCAACTTCACGAAGTAATTCTATATATTTCAAATCTAATAACCAATCAACATTATTAACTAAGATCGCTTTATCATCATCAAATTCTATGAATTTTTCTATCTGCTTCTTAAAACAATCACAGTTATGTTGAATTGTCTCAGGTGTCATCATGGTACGTAAATCTGTTCTGCCTGAAGGATCTCCTATATATCCCGTACCACCTCCTAAAAGAACTACAGGCTTATTACCTGCCATTTGCAAGCGTTTCATTAAGCATAATGCCACAAAATGACCAACATGCAAAGAATCTGCAGTTGGATCAAACCCAATATAAAATGTCGCTTTACCTTCATTGACCAGCTCTCTTATTTCTTCTTCGTCTGTAACCTGAGCAATCAAACCACGAGCTAGCAGTTCATCATAAATTTTCATTTTTATAACTCCTCCACATAATTTTTAGTAATAAAAAATCCCCTGTTCCAATAGGAACAGAGGGCAAAATTGCGGTACCACCTCTGGTTCAGAAATTCCTCACAGAATTTCCCTTTACGAGTGCAATTGCACTCCTGCGCGATATTGGGCGCCCCCAGCATTCCCTACTAAAAGTTCAGGTCGCAGCTCCAGGATGTATTCGTATCAGTACGTCAACAACCTCCCACCAACCGGTTGCTCTCTGAATAACGTCGTGCTGAACTACTTCTTCCCTTCATAACCTTAATGGATTAAATTTAATTAAATTTTAATGCAGTCACCATCGAAAGTAAAGTCATAGAATGACACATGTGTGACTTATTTTATACGTCTTTGGACAAAATCTATAAAAGCATTCGCCTGTTTATCCAAGTAGGGGTAACTTGTTTTTAGTGTCAGCTTGCCATCGTTGTCAACCTGTTGCATAGCATTTGGTATAGTGAGACGCGGCGCATTCATAACATTCATTAAACTTCCATAATTTTATGACTCAGGCTTCATTCCAAAAAATGAAAAGCCCCCAGGCTGGAAGGACACCGGAGGAGATAATCTGGAATAGCTTACTCTTTTGCAGTTTTATTTTAAGTAAAATAAGGGTACAATAATAGCAGCAAAGGAGTTGATGTTATGCCTAATATAAAACCGGTGTCGGATTTAAGAAGTTATAATGAAGTTCTAAAAGATATTGATGTAGGGGAACCTGTATTTTTAACTAAAAATGGCCGGGGGAAATATGTAATTCTTGATATTAAAGAATATCAAGAAAGCCAGGCTACTATTAAACTTCTATCAAAGTTGATGGAGGCGGAAAAAGCTATAAAGACAGGTGAAGAGTGGCTTTCAGGGGAACAAGTCAGAAAAGAACTTGGAGTGTAATTTATGCACGAGCTAAGAATTAACCCTTTGATTCAGTATTCGCAACTATATATATTAAAAGGGGGGATTACATGCATTTTCCAACCATCCTTCTGTTTATACTGGTCATCACCCTGGTTTTAATTCCTGTCTGTCTGCTTACGGGCATAGCCATAAAAGACCTGAACGCCAAACGTCATTATATCGTTTTATTGGTTTTAATGATGTTGGCCTCGTTTTTCTCCCGAACAATAGAAGCCAAAACTGGGAGCTTTGCCGCCGGTCTGATATCCGGCCCGGTAACTATACTGCTCGGTTTTCTACCGGTGGTATATATTGACTACTTGAGAAAACAAAATAGTATTGGCTATAAAGGTATCTGGAAAAAAATTGGCGATTGGCTCGATCAACCGATTAAAACGCTATTCTCCACCAAAGATTAGTTTTTCGAGAACGAGAGAACGGGTCCCTTGTTGGAGTGAAATAAAGGGAAATTGAAAAGAGGAAAACATATGGCCAGGTATGCTAGGCAGACTATTTTACTGATTTATAGATGTCCGTACTGTCATAACCTGAGTCCATTAAATAGTAGCGTGGAGGGGTTTTGACATTTTCCTTAACCTGTTTAATTATGTCTGGAGCAACACTACTGTCATGAACACTGGCTGGAGTTGCTTCTAGGGCTATGGGCAGCTTGTAGCCAAACCAAGCAATCTTGTTACCGTCAGTATTTTGTTTAACACCCCAATCAGCACTGGAACCGTCCAAGCAAAGATATTTGCGAGGCGTAGACTTTCCATACAGGATATATACTTGTAACGTCTTAGTAACTAAAAAAATATTAAACCAAAAAGACTCTCTAAACCAGAGTGTCTTTTTTCATGCCTGCATGGGAGGAGGTGAAACACTGTGGCAGACAATTCTTTATCCGAGATCTCGGATANNATATCCCATATGTAAAACTATCCTCCTTTCTCCCAACGGGCTTAGTAATATTAAGGGTTTTAGAAAAAACTTCTCGGATAATTATTAACCTCATTCCGACTCCGATAGAGAAACAATTGCCTCGAATACGCCTGTTTTTTTATGCAACAAACCGTAAATGAACCTGTTTTGGTTATTACTGCTATTGAATATGAACAAAAATTATCCGAGATGTTTTGGCACTAAACATTGAAACTGCGCTGTTTGATAGCGAGGAAGGAGGATAACTAATCTCATGGGATATAATTCTTGGGGGCTTAAAATCGGCATCGAAGGAGAAAAGCAGTTTAAAAACGACTTAAAGGAAATTAACCGAAGCCTTAAGATGCTAGGTTCAGAAATGAATCTGGTTACATCCCAGTTTGATAAACAGGATAAATCCCTGCAGGCTATCACCGCTCGAAATGCGGTACTAAATAAAGAAATTGATGCTCAAAAAGAAAAGGTCGGTACCCTGGAAAGAGCATTAGCCAATGCCGAGCTTAATAAAATGGAGCGGGAATTAAAAGAATCCCAGGAACAGGTCAAAAGGCTCAACCGGGAAAAGATTGATAATCTGATCAATGGTCTTAAAAAAGCTGGTGATATTGCCGGAAAAACACTGGTGGCTGGACTAAAAGCTGCTGCTGCCATGGCTGCTATTGGTACCGGAGCAGTGGCCGGTAGTTAGTGTACCCTGGTGGAGCTACGGACAGCCCTATATCCTCTGGGCGGGAGAAGGGGTGTTTTTGGCCTGCATTGTGGGGATGGCCAATATTATCGCTTCCTTTGATGGGATAACCTGGTACAATGCCGGTTATTGTCAAAGCGCTTATAACGACATGACCTGTGGTACTTATGACCCCTCAACCGAATGCGGCGTAGTATCCTGGTGGTACTATAAATCTCCCCTTTACTATAGCTACGATTCTTTGGAGGAGCGAACCGCCTGGACATTAGTTGGGGCTGACGGGGTATCGGTACCAGCTTTTAGAT
>LSQX01288903.1_pt1 | contig 18015 bp, 17 predicted proteins | sample 654561 | NCBI WGS metagenome assembly LSQX01 (sample SAMN04489861, study PRJNA283612) | anaerobic digester metagenome | isolation source: 4 biogas reactors fed with cattle manure at either 37C or 55C with and... | place: Denmark: Kongens Lyngby | collected 2014
TCCCGGATTCTCCGGGAGTTTATTTAATGAAGGACAAATCCGCGCGAATCATATATGTCGGAAAGGCTAAGGTGTTAAAAAACCGCGTCCGACAGTATTTCCAAAACACGGAAGAGAGGGACACAAAAACAAAAACACTTGTGTCCCGAATTCATTATATCGAGACCATCGTAACAAAAACAGAGGCCGAAGCGCTCATCCTCGAGAATACTCTGATTAAACTGCATAAACCCAAATTTAACATTCTTCTTAAGGATGATAAGACATATCCTTATATTCGGATAACCATTCAGGAGAAGTTCCCTAAAATTGAAATTACCCGCATCATTAAAAAGGATGGCGCTAAATATTTCGGTGCCTATACAAAACCTTCTGACGTGCGCAAATCGATTGAGGTTCTGCGTAGGATTTTTCCGATTAGAACGTGCAAACGGCGGATTGACGGCAATGTACCGCAGCGCCCCTGCCTGTTTTATCATATAGGGCTTTGCTCGGCACCCTGTGCTGGGAAGATCGATTCGGGGAGCTATCATGAAATTGTAAGGGGGGCATGCAGATTTCTAGAGGGGAAACAACATGAAATCCTTGAGGACTTGGAAAGGGAAATGCAGGAATACGCCGAAAACATGGAATATGAAAAAGCCGCCGCTGTACGGGACAAATTAAGAAGCATCCGGAATATTACAGCAAAACAGTTGGTTTTATCTACAAAAATGGAAGACAGGGATTNNGTATGGTGGTTGTTTTATTTGTCCGTGGTGGTAAACTCATGGGGAAGAATGTCAACCTTCTGGAAAACACATATGACCTGGAGGACGGGGATGTTATCGAAGCCTTTATCACCCAGTTTTATGGCAATGGGCGGGAAATTCCACCAGAGGTACTCATATCCCATGCTCCATCCAACATGGATATTTTGGAACAGTGGTTGCGGCAATTGCGTGGGAAGAGTGTTAACCTGCATAAACCGATTCGGGGGGATAAAAAAAGTCAAATTAATTTGGCGATGAAAAATGCCGGGGAGGAATTTGAAAAATACCGGATTACTTATATGGGCGACCAGGAGAATATTCAGCGAGCCCTTGAAAAACTGCAGGAAACGTTGAATCTTCATGGTTGGCCCAACAGGATTGAGGCATATGATATCTCCAATATGGGAAGGGAAGAGATCGTTGCAGGAATGGTTGTTTTTCTGGATGGCCGCATGGAAAAAAACCATTACAGAAAATTTACAATCAAGAGTCTGACGTTACAGAATGATTATGCCAGTATGCAAGAAGCACTATTCAGAAGGTTGAAACGACTAAAGGAGGGCTCTGAGGATGAAAGCTTCAGGGAAAGGCCCGATTTAATTCTTGTCGATGGGGGTATAGGACATGTTCATGCTGCCACAGAGGTTTTGAAGGAGCTGGAACTGGAGCTGCCCGTGGTAGGGATGGTTAAGGATGACAGGCACCGGACCTCAGCCCTGATAAACGATAATATCTCTATATCCCTGAAATCAGAGCCATCGCTGATGCCGCTAATTGCTGCAATACAGGAGGAGGTCCACCGGTTCGCAATTGGTTTTCACAGAAGTAAAAAGCTAAAGGCCCAAAGAAAATCTGCTTTGGATGAAATAGAAGGTATTGGGCCAAAGAAAAAGAAGGCTCTGCTGAAAGCATTCGGTTCTGTAAAGAAGATACGGGAAGCCACAGTGGAGGATTTGTGCACGGTGAATGGGATTAGCAGCCAGCTGGCTCAAAGAATCAAAGACTCGCTCGGCAGTCAGTGAAGCCCGGAACTCGCTCCAGGCAGATGGATGCAAGGTGTAGTTTCCGATATGCACAGCTACATCTCAAGTATATGGGGTGTGAACAAGTGGTACGTGCCTATGCTGGGCGGGAATGATTATTGACTTTCATGTATGGGTGATTTATAATGTTAGCTAATGTAAAAAAAGGGGATACAAAATTCCCATAGAATGAATAGAAAATTCAGTATCAGGTACTCCTTCCAAATACTTGCCATATCCGAATGAATATTTAATAAGAATAAAATAGCCAGAAACACATAAATTATTAAAACTCTATGGTAAGTTGATAAGGGGGATACAGAGAGAAAAGAAAAAGGAGTAGCAGCGTATGAGTGGAAAAGAGATATTTTTAACGTATGAAGGTCTTCGAAAACTGGAAGAAGAACTGGAACAGCTGAAAGGGGAAAAAAGAAAGGAAATAGCAGAACGGATTAGGCAAGCACTTGCTTTTGGGGATATCTCTGAAAATTCAGAATATGATGAAGCAAAAACGGATCAGGCCCAAAATGAAATGAGAATCGTGCAGTTGGAAAACATGCTGAAATATGCTACAGTCATCGATGAAGATGAGGTGAATACAGACTCGGTACGACTTGGAACGCGTGTTAAGGTTTACGACTATGAATACGAGCAGGACGAGGATTACCACATTGTTGGGTCAACGGAAGCAGATCCGTCCATGATGAAAATTTCCAACGATTCACCTGTCGGGCGCGCGCTTATTGGAAAGAAAGTCGGAGATGTTGTGGAGATTGCAGTGCCAGACGGTACGGTAAAGCTAAAAGTTCTTGAAATTTACAAATAAAACTGGCAGGGTATTGTGAACACCGGGTTCATGGAGTATAATATTTAGATAGCAGAACGGTTTACATGAAAATGTAAGCTGTTTTTGCGTTTGAATGGAATATTTCTTTCTTTTTTCCAAAGCCTAATGGGGAATTATCATCCATTGTCTACAATAAGATTTTTCCATGCAGGGTGTCTTTTTGATATATGATATGTAACCGGAAAAAAGAATGAATTAAAATAATAATACTATATAAACACCAGGAGGTTATGATATGCCGGACTATACCGAAATAACGTCTGAAGCGAATGAGGATCTGAACGAGATACTCAAGGTGAGAAGGCAAAAATTATTAGAATTGCAACAGAAGGGACAGGATCCTTTCCATATCGTTCGCTATGAGACTACCCATTCCACCAAGGATATCCATACTGATTTCGATAAAATGGAAGGAGAAAGTGTTTCCATCGCCGGAAGGTTGATGGCAAAAAGGGGTATGGGAAAGTCCAGCTTTTGTGACCTCGCAGACAGGGAAGGGAAGATACAATTATTCTTCCGTATCAATGATCTGGGTGAAGNNATTCTTTCTGATTTTGAAGGATACGAGAATAAAAACGTTTCTTTGGCCGGCAGACTAATGAGCAAACGTGGAATGGGAAAATCAAGCTTCTGCGATCTTCAGGACAGGTACGGAAGAATACAGCTTTATGTTAGAATAAATGATATAGGCGAGGATCAATACGAAAGCTTTAAAAAGCTTGATATCGGAGATATCATCGGAGTAACTGGTACGGTTTTTAAAACCAGGATGGGAGAGATCTCAGTCAAGGTTTCTGAATATTTACTGCTGTCCAAATCCCTGAGGCCTCTTCCTGAAAAATTCCACGGGCTGAAGGATACCGATACCCGATATCGCCAAAGATACCTGGATCTGATTGTCAATCCAGAGGTAAAGAGGACCTTTATCGTCCGCAGCAAAATCATCTCTGCCGTTAGGCGTTTTCTTGACAACAAGGGCTTTCTTGAGGTAGAAACGCCGATATTGAACACCATTCACGGAGGAGCTACGGCACGGCCATTCATAACCCATCACAATACGCTTGATATGGATCTGTTCTTGAGGATAGCACCAGAGCTGTATCTGAAACGGTTAATTGTAGGCGGTTTGGAAAAGGTATATGAAATCGGTCGTATGTTCCGAAATGAAGGCATGAGCATCAAGCACAATCCTGAATTTACCATGATGGAAATCTACCAGGCCTATACCGATTATAAAGGGATGATGGACTTGGCTGAGGAACTGTGCATAACTCTTGCCGATGAAGTTTTAGGCACAAGACAAATCGATTATCAGGGTGAGAAAATCGATCTATCCGCTCCATGGACGAGAATGACGATGATCGAGGCTGTGAAGAAATATGCGGATGTAGATTTTGATACCATCACATCCGATGAAGAAGCTTTGAAAATCGCGAAAGAAAAGGGGCTGGATACCGATAAGGTGAAAACTAAAGGAGAGGTTTTAAACCTGTTTTTCGAAGAACGTGCTGAAAGCAACCTGGTGCAGCCTACGTTTATTATGGATTACCCGGTAGAGGTTTCACCGTTAACCAAAAGAAAGCCGGATAGACCAGAGTTGACTGAAAGGTTTGAAATTTTCATCACTGGCCGTGAATTTGGGAATGCTTATTCAGAATTGAATGATCCCCTCGATCAAAAAGAACGTTTCCTGGAACAGGTAAAAAAACGCGAACAGGGAGATGAGGAAGCAAACATGATGGATGATGACTATATTGTTGCGCTGGAGCACGGGCTTCCGCCGACGGGAGGTATGGGGATCGGCATCGACAGGCTGGTCATGCTGTTTACCAATTCTTTCTCCATCCGTGATGTCCTGCTGTTTCCCACTATGAAACCAAAGGAGTAAAGCCTGTAGCGTGAGTAAAGGGGGGTTCGGTATGAACAGGTTGGATGAACAAAAAGCTTTACAGATGATGGACTTAAACCCGGATGCCACCAAGGAAGACATCTCAAGACGATATGGCATTTTGATGCGAAAATTCCGTACAATCAAAAAAGATGGGAATGGATATACCGTTGAAGATATAACCAATGCTTATAACCTGTTGATGGGTATCACTTTCACCGATAAAAGGGAAGAGGAGAGACAGAAGAAGCTAAGAGAGCATCCTCCGCTGGTGGCCAGAATTCTGAAAACGGATCCTGTAAAATTGGAAAACTTTTTTCACTATTATAAGATACATATTCTGGTTGGAATTGTGCTTATTCTTGTGGTCTTCTTTTCGGTAAGAAGCTGCATCAATCAGGTTCCTGCAGATTTTACGATGGTTCTGACCGGACTGGTTTATACAGAGGATGAAACCACCCTGGAAAACGATATCAAACAGAAAGTTCCCGAATTAATGGCACCGCAGGTGCATATCATGACGACTGGCAGTGCCGACCCGCAATACGAATACGCTATGCAGATGAAACTGATAGCGATGTTGTCCGCTCACGAAATCGATATTCTTATTATGGATCGGGCGGAGTTTGAAAAGATGGCTTCACAGGGGGCATTGGTGGATTTGGAAGAACAAAAGGGAATATTACCATTTCCGGAAGAAGCCTATGTAAAAGGATCAGAAGTCATTGGAGAAAACGAAGCGGGCCAGCCTGTTATGGGTCCACCGAAGGTATGCGGTGTTAATATTTCCGGAAGCAGTTATGTAAAAGAGAACAACCTTCGCGGGGACAGCATTATTGCGGCCATCGTTGTAAATAGCACGAATATGGACAAGGCATTATCCTACCTCCAGCAGATAGAATGGTAACTGTGTAACAAGGGGTCAGGCTTACCTTTATAAAAGAAAAAATAGAATGGGGGATGTTCGCCCAAAAGCGAAGGGATGAGGAGGAACTGATATGTTTAAGATGATGATGGATAACAACGCACAAGCCGAAAGAATTGTTATTACCTTGCAGGGTGAGATTGATATTTCATCCGCACCTGAATTCAAAGCAGAATTATACGAAATGGTAGGTGACGGACAGAAAGACATCGCATTATACTGCAGTGATCTCTCCTATATCGATAGTACCGGGCTCGGGATCCTGGTTGGTGCTTTGAAGCGGGTAAAGAGTCATCAAAAAAACGTATATATCTACCAGCTTCGAGAAAATATCCGTAAATTATTCCACATCACAGGTCTTGACAGAGTATTTATTCTGGAGGAACCGGTATGAACAGAGCGTATGATGAAATAAAGATTCATCTTCCCCAAAAAGCAGATTATGTAAGTTTGATTCGGCTGTCTGTCTCCGGTATTGCTTCCAAGCTGGGTTTTGATATCGATACGATAGAAGATATTAAGGTTGCGGTGTCCGAGGTTTGCAACAGAATCATTTCCATCAAACCAGATGATGGTGAATTTAATTATGACATTACATTCCATTTATTTGAAACGGGTTTTAAAGCCATGTTCACCGTTAATAATGCGCTCAGGCGGCAGCTGTTTGAAGGAGAATCGGGAGAATTCGCAAAGGCCATCATTTCTTCATTGATGGATAGCTTTGAGATTACTTGTAACGGGGACTGCGTGATAACGATGGTTAAAAATCTGGGGGACTGAGTGAATGGTTAACGGGCAGGAAAAGCAACGTGCTGAGTCTGACATGGAATTATTTCTAAAATACCAAGCATCAAAAGATACGAATATCCGCAATGAGATTGTTTCCCGGTATATATATCTGGCAGAAATTCTGTCCAAGAAATTTATCAACCGCGGTGTGGATTATGATGATATCTATCAGGTTGCTTGCATTGCATTGATTAACGCTGTTGAACGCTTTGATACAAACGCGGATGTTAAGTTTGTCAGCTTTGCTACGCCTACGATCATTGGTGAGATTAAGCGATATTTCAGAGACAAAGCATCGGTAATCCGTATTCCCAGACGAATCTATGAAGTATACCAGAAGGTGAATCAGGCCAGAGACTTTTTAATGCAGCGGAACAAAAGAGCACCTCTGGTGGAAGAGATCGCGGATTACCTGAATCTGCGGGAAGAAACCGTTCTGGAAATCATTGAATCCTGGAATGTATATAAGATGCAGTCTTTTGATCAGACTTTGTTTGAAGAAGATGATCTGGAACTCCATGAAACGGTGGGGGATTATGATGAAACCTTTGAACGCATTAATAATAGAGACTATCTGGAAAAATCACTGAAGCACTTCGATGAAACTGAAAGAACCTTTATCCAGCTTCGCTATTTCGAAAACAAGACACAAAAGGAAATTGCTGCACATTTTAATGTATCTCAGATGTATATATCCAGGATGGAGAAAAAAACATTGGAGAAATTCCGAAAAATTTTGAGAAGATGACGGGAAATGTGGGTATATATCAATCAGAGTTCAGATAATAACACTATGGGCAATTGTGTGTTCAAGGCATAATTGCATTTGCTTAGTGCTATCGGAACCATTTTCTCAAAAGGAGTAAAAGCGTGAAATTGATGGTTGATCAGGATGATATAATGATATATAACGGGTTTATAAAGAATGATGCGCATCTTGCCTGCGAAAAGGTGAGAATGATCGTTGCAGGCATTGAAGATGCTACAGGCATAAACAGTGATCAATCATTTGATGTGCGGGTCATCATCAGCGAGCTGGTTCAAAATGCTATCCGGCATGGCAGTGCTGCCGATAAACATCAGAAGGTGTATATGAGTGTTCGGCTCAAGGATAATGATATGCTGAGCATAACGGTGCAGGATCCTGGAAATGGGTTCGATGCCTTAAAAGTGATCAAAGAAGAACAAAGCCTGCATATGTGCGGGAAAGCAGATCTGACAGAAGGCGGAAGAGGTCTTTTCATTGTTAAAAGTCTATGCGATGATATGATTTTCAACACAAAAGGAAATTGCATTACTGTATGTAAAAAATTGGTTTAGTATATTTCTTTTCTGGAGCGCGTAAAGAAATATATCTATCGTAGGGTCGAAAACCATTGTAAAGGTTAGGGAAGGACAAACCAATTCTGGTCAAATGAAAAAAGATGTGATAAAATAATTATAGGTGGAGATGATCGGCCTTGCTGTTGCTTCCCTGCACAGCTAATAGAAACGGAGTTGAGGATCATGATGAAATGTTCGATCTGCAAAGTAAATGTTGCAGTTATCTTTATAACCAAAGTAATAAACGGCAAACAACAGCCCATGGGGCTTTGTCTTTCCTGTGCACAAAAGCAGGGGATGGCACCCCTTGACCAAATCATAAAGCAGACAGGAATGACACAGCAGGATTTCGAAAACCTGAACAACCAGATGGTCAATATGTTTGAAAACATGGATATGGACACCTTAAATGAGGCCCTCTCGGAGGGGGATGAAAACATAGGAAACCAGCTTCTTCGTTCACTGGGAAATAACATAACCGACAACAATAATAATAACCAGGAGGAAGGCAGTAACCCAAGGAATCACGATGGGGTAAGGGTGAAATCCAGAAAGCAGGCTTCCAAACGTAAATTTCTTGATCTATATGGAACAAACCTTACCGAAAGGGCAGAAAAAGGAGAAATAGATAGGATTATCGGACGTCAGCAAGAGATAGACAGGGTTATTCAAATTCTTAACCGCAGAGCAAAAAATAACCCAGTGTTAATTGGTGAACCCGGCGTTGGAAAAACAGCTATTGCAGAAGGCCTTGCGGTAAGGATCGCCAATCGTCAGGTGCCTGTTAGGTTCTTTCAAACCGAAATCTATCTGCTGGATTTGGCGGCAATTGTTGCGGGAACCCAGTTCAGGGGTCAATTTGAAGCCAGAATGAAATCCATTTTAAAGGAAGCACAGGAAAGCGGAAATATTATTCTTGTGATTGATGAGCTGCACAATATTGTTGGTGCAGGTGATGCCGAAGGTGGCGCAATGAATGCAGCCAATATTTTAAAGCCAGCACTGGCCAGGGGCGAAGTGCAGGTTATTGGTGCCACAACGCTTGATGAATACAGAAAGCATATCGAAAAGGATGCTGCACTGGAAAGAAGGTTCCAGCCGGTTATGGTGGACGAACCCTCCGTTGCGGAATCCATTGAGATCTTAAAGGGCATCAGGAATTATTATGAAGACTATCACCAGGTCAGAATATCGGATGATGTAATTGAAGCGGCAGTAAAATTATCCGACCGATACATTCATGACAGATTCCTTCCGGATAAAGCGATTGATGTTATTGATGAAGCTGGATCGCGCGTGAATTTGTTGAACCAGGGGATGGCCGAACTGGAAGCACTGAAACTGGAACTGAAAAAGGTTCAGGAGGCCAAGGAACTCTCTGCATTGCAGGATGATTACCGGAAAGCTGCGGATTATAAGATGGAAGAGTGTCGTCTGCAGGAAAAAGTTAATCAGTTGTCCCAAACATGCGGAATTAATGATGTTACAACAGAGGATATTGCATTTGTTATAGAGTCGTGGACGAAAGTCCCGGTAAGAAGGATAACAGAAGCCGAGGCGCAGAAACTGATGGCTTTGGAAGAAAGGCTCCACAACAGGGTTGTTGGCCAAAACAGGGCTATTGAAAGCCTTTCCAGGGCTATCCGGCGTAACCGCTCGGATTTCCGAAAAAAACGCAAACCCAATTCCTTTATCTTTGTCGGACCCACGGGGGTAGGGAAGACCGAACTGGCAAGGGCTGTTGCACAGGAATTGTTTGGCCATGAGGATGCGATGATACGGCTGGATATGTCCGAATACATGGAGAAGCATACCGTATCCAAGCTGATAGGGGCACCTCCCGGATACGTTGGGTTTGATCAGGGTGGACAGCTAACTGAAAAAGTGCGAAGAAGGCCTTACGCCGTAATATTGTTGGATGAAATTGAAAAAGCGCACCCCGATGTTTTCAACATGCTTCTGCAGATTATGGAAGATGGAAGGTTGACGGATAGCCAGGGGCGTACTGTAGGGTTCGAAAACACCATCATTATTATGACATCCAATGCCGGCACCAGTAACAGAAGCTTCGGTATCGGGTTCAACAATGAGAACCACACGGTACTGGAAAAACAGGTTTTGGATGCGGTGAAGGAAACCTTCCGTCCCGAATTTCTGAACAGGGTGGATGAAGTAATCGTCTTTGAAGTATTAACGAAAAATCAGTTGAACAGTATTGTCGAGCTGATGCTTGATGAAGTAAGGCTGAATACAGCTGATAAAGGAATCCAGATTACTGTCAGCCAGGCAGCAAAAGATCTTCTGGTGGAAAAAGGCTACAGCCCGAAATTTGGGGCAAGGCCATTAAGGAAGAAAATTCAGCATTATATTGAAGATGAGCTTGCCGAAAGATACCTCCGGGGAGAGTTGACCAATGGTTGTTTGATCCATGTTGATGAAGATGACGGTAAATTTGTGTTTACAATCGAAGGTCCACCCATACAGCTTCCCGAACCTGAATCCATGCATTAGCAATTTCATTTGCGCTAAATAATGAGAATTAAAAAAACCAATTGTCGTAGCGATTTGGCCCGGCAATTGGTTTTTTTGAATACTGATTTTGTGTCACATGAATTTCTATGGAATATTTCTCTGTGCTTTTCAGGGAATATTTTTGCACGATCTATCAAAAAATAAACTCGAATTCGACTCAATGAGCGCTTGCGCCACATCAGGCAGGGGTCTTGGGAGCCTTTGATAAATGAACAGGGAGGATGGATTTATGATAGGCAGAATTATGAACAGAACGCGAAATTTGTGGATCATGATTGTTTCAGCAGTTATTTTACTGGGAATCATTGCTGCATTATTGGTGCTAACCTCTCAGAATAAGACCCACATCCCTCAAAAGGGAGTGTTTGTAATGGATACAAGAACTCCCCGACAGTAAAGGGAATGTCTGATGCAATATACGGAATAGTGAAGGCTTTTCAGTATATTGTTGTATGGAATGACCCAACTGAATATATGGTGGAGGAATACTGATGGAGGAAAAGAGAACAAAGCAGGAATACAAACAATGGTCACAGGAAACGGCCCCAAGAACCAAAAAGGCCAGAAATCTTATTTTGGCCTTTTTGGTTGGAGGAGTTATCTGTTCCATCGGACAAATCATTTTAAACCTTCTGATTGTTGCAGGCATGACAAAAGATGATGCCAGCTCGGTGACTACATTGTGCATGATCTTTCTTGGCGCTTTTCTAACTGGAATAAATGTTTACGATAACATAGGAAAGGCAGGCGGAGCAGGTGCAGCAATTCCGGTAACAGGTTTTGCCAACTCCATTGTTTCACCAGCAATGGAATATAAAAAAGAAGGCTATGTTATGGGTGTCGGAGCGAAAATGTTTCTGATTGCAGGGCCGGTTTTGGTGTACGGAATTGTTACAAGCATCATAGCAGGAATCATTTACTATCTGCTAACCTAAAGGTCGTAAAGTGAACCGATATGCTTGGACATGATGACGAGTTCGGAGGGGATTATGGGTACAAGGTTAGGGAAACAGACAATTCGCCTGGATCAAAAACCAGTAATTCAGGCATGGGCGTCAATTGCTGGTGCTAAAGAAGGGCAGGGACCGCTCGCGCGGTATTTTGACGATATCGTGGAAGATGAATATTTTGGTGAGAGAAGCTTCGAAAAAGCTGAAAGCAAGTTTATAAGAGAAACCTTCGCGAAAATTATGATGAAAGGGAAGGTATCGCCCGAAGATATTCAATATATTTTTGGTGGTGATCTACTGAACCAATGCATTGCTGTTAGTTATGGTATCCGGGAAACGGAAATCCCGTTTTACGGGTTATACGGAGCATGTTCAACCATGGCCGAGTCAATGAGCCTTGGAAGCATGATGATTGAGGGTGGTTTTGCAGAAAGAGTGTTATGTATTACGTCCAGCCACTTCTGTTCTGCTGAAAAACAATTCCGCTTTCCGCTGGAATTTGGAAGTCAACGGCCGCCTACGTCACAGTGGACTGTTACCGGTTCAGGCGGAGTGCTGCTTGGGAAAACAGGGGACGGGCCAAGAATCATTCATATCACAACCGGGAAAATTGTGGACATGGGAATTAGCGATGCAAATGACATGGGCTCGGCAATGGCTCCAGCCGCATGCGACACAATAACAGCACATTTTACCGAAACCGCCCTTCCACAGAATCATTATGATCTTATCGTGACCGGCGATCTGGGGCATCATGGGAAAAACCTATGCGCGCAATTACTGGAGGAGAATGGTATTAATGTGCAGGAGATCTACGATGACTGCGGTGTAATGATTTTTGACAGGGAAAAGCAGCAAACCGACTGCGGAGGCAGTGGATGTGCATGCTCAGCGGTAGTTTTGGGTGGATATCTGCTTGATAAAATATCGAAAAAAGAATTGACCAGGATTCTTTTTGTGTCAACGGGTGCGCTGCACAGCCCGACAAGTATTCTCCAGGGAGAAAGCATTCCTGCCATTGCTCACGCAGTTGGTATCGAGATGTTCTAATCAAGGTAAATAAGTTCGTTACAGGAAGATATTGGATGAATGATGAGGTGGATAAATTGGATTATATCAGAGCATTTATTGTTGGCGGATGCATTTGTGTGATCGGGCAAATACTGATTGACCTAACAAAGATCACGCCTGCAAGAATTATGGTTATATTTGTTGTGGCAGGAGTGGTACTGGGGATGTTGGGAATATACCCGGTTTTGGTCAATTGGGCGGGTGCGGGTGCAACCGTTCCAATTATCGGATTCGGTAACGTTCTTGCAAAAGGAGTTATTGAGGATGTAGAAAAAAAAGGGTTGATGGGTGCATTCAGCGGAGGCGTACGTGCCGGAGCGGTGGGAATATCTGCGGCAGTGTTTTTTGGCTATATTATGGCAATCGTATCCAAACCAAAGACAAAAAGCAAATCCTGATGTTCGATCGATAGTTCCATGACAAAAGACAGGTATTGGAATAATATTAAATAAAATTGATACGAATCGACATGCAGACTTAAATATATTTCGAATGTTTCCTTGATGTAATTTATCTGCCTGAACCTTATACAACCAAGCCAGGAAAATGGAACAAGCAGATATTATAACAGTTATCACCGAACAGTTGTTTTGAAAAAGATATTGTACCTTATAATAACATGTTATATAATTGCATTTGGACGTGAACAGGCTAAATATGGATATTTTGCACGATAAGGCATATTGAAATTATCATTCAATGAGATTTTGCGCGAATTGTGCGAAAAGTTGTTATAAGGAACATGAAGAAATGAATAAAAACACACATGAGCAAATTTCACGAAAGACGAAGGAAATAGAGAACGACATCATCAATATAAGAAGGCATTTGCACATGTATCCCGAACTACCAGGTGAAGAAAAAGAAACAAGTCGTTTTGTTGCCGAGAAACTTGCTGCATTGGGAATGGAAGTTAAGACTGATGTTGGTGGCTATGGTGTTGTCGGCATATTGAAAGGTGCCAAACCGGGTGCTACATTAGCTTGGCGTGCAGACATGGATGCATGTGCGATAAAGGAAGAAACGGATATTCCATATAAGTCAAAAATTGACGGTGTTATGCATGCATGTGGGCATGATGCGCATACAGCGATTGGATTGGGCATAGCCCGGGTTTTATCCTCTCTCAGGGATGATATAAGTGGAACGATCAAGTTTATATTTCAGCCGTTTGAAGAGGGTTCAAAAGGTGCACAGAGGATGATCGATGAGGGTGTTTTGGACAATCCCCGCCCATCAGCGATCTATGGCCTGCACCAAGGGAGCCTTGGTGCGAACCAAAGTTATATGGAGGCAGGAGAGCTGAGTATTATTTATGGTACGGCTCTTTATGGCTGGGACAGATTCACCGTTGATATCAAGGTTAAGCGTGAAAGATTCAACGCATGGGCAGAGCAGGAGATTTTTCTCAATAAACTAAGCAAAGTCAACCGTTGTATCAATCAACATGGCACAAAAGATTCCGATAATTTGGTAGAGCTGCAAATACTTAAGAAAGAAGGCAATGACGAAACCGGAGAAATTCACATTAAAGCTTTATTCAGATACGCCATGCAACAATACCGGGATGATATCAGACAAGAGTTGGAAAAAATAATCAATGAATATGCAGCGCAACCTAATGTTGAAGTGAAAGTCAATTACGAAGATTCTCTTCCGCCGGTATACAATGATGAAAAGCAATGCAAAGAGGCTGAAATGATTTTAAAGAAGCTTATCGGTGATTCTGTGATACCCATTCATGAAGTACCTATACATGGATCAGATGATTTTTCTCGTTTTCAAAATGATGTATCGGGTTTATTTTTCTTTTTGGGTTCAGCAGATCTGGAAAGAGGCATAAAAGCCTGCAACCATACGCCAACATTTGATATGGATGAGCGGTGTCTGGCATTTGGAGTAAAAGCCATGTCTTCTTTTCTTTTTGAAATGTTGGAATGTAGAAAAAGTGATTAAGAGGTGTTGTATGAGAAGAAGGATGAACCCATTCGTCGGTATTCTAATTATTTTAATTGCAGCCTCCGGGATTACATTACTTGTTGCTCGTATGATCAGAGACAGTCGCAATGATAATGGGGAACCTATCGGGGCTGCAACCGAAGGTGCGGCTCAGCACGAAGCGACACATACGCCAACATCTGCGCTGACAGTTACTCCAACTCAAACCCCAACCCCTACGCCTACTCCGATACCGGTGCCACCAACAGCATCCATTGAGGTAAAGGGTTTGTATCTGACAACAGGTACGGTAGGAACACCGTCCAAGCTTCAGCATTATGTGGATCTTGCCAATAAGACCGAAATTAATGCTTATGTGATTGATATCAAGGATGATTATGGGGAAATCTGCTATGAAACGCAGGTTCCACTGGCTGTTAAGCATGGGGCCTGGAAGAAGAAATACGATGTCCATGCGGTCATCAACACCTTTCATGAAAATAATATCAAGGTTATTGGCCGCATTGTTTGCTTCAGTGATCCACTGATGCCCTTGAAAGAACCCGATCTGTCTTTAAAAAATGCCAGCGGTAGTGTGTTCAAGGTTCCGCTCGATAATTCCCATCTGGCATGGTTGGATCCCTCAAATCCAGATGCATGGCAGTACCTGATCGACATCTCGAAGGAGGCAGCATCCCTTGGCTTTGATGAGCTCCAATACGATTATATTCGATTTCCAGAAACCACAAACTTCAAATATGATATGAGCTATCTTGAGCGGGAAAAGAGCGACTATATCAATGACTTTGTTCTTGCTGCCCGGGAGCAGCTGCCCGGCATAACCCTGTCAGCAGACATTTTCGGCAGCATCTGTCTTCAAAGGAGCGATGCTGGAGGAATAGGTCAGACTTTGGAAACCATCAGTGAAAAGTTTCACTATATATCACCGATGATTTACCCGTCTCATTTCGCCAACGACAGCACCCAGCACTGGTCAGGAAACGGTACGGGTACAAACATCAACGGGGTGTTGTATCCAAAACCCGACAAGGAACCTTACAACGTGATATACAACAGCCTGTTGATCACAAAGAGCAGGCTGGAGAAGGCCGGTTCTTCAACAAAGGTCAGGCCATATCTGCAGGGGTTTACCGCGGACAACTATGTGCCAGAAGGGTATTACATTCCATATGGACCACAGCAATACAGAGATCAAATTCAGGCGGTGTATGATGCTGGGTACTCCGAGTGGATATTTTGGAATGCAAGGAATACTTATGTTGAGGATGCATTTTTGCCAGAATAATGTTTAAAGCCTGGTGTAGATTATAGGGTAGATAAAAGGTGAAAAGAATATATTCTACAGCAGGCTTCCGCGGTGATGCTTCACACCTTGCATGCGGTGCGTTACCTGTTTTTTCATAGTTGTTTCTCTGAAAAACCTGTGATATGATCTCCTTTGAGGTTTCACAAATGAAAAAAGAAGTAACATGTTGAGAGGAGCTCTTATGAAAAACAGAAAGAACAACGGACAAGCCAATCCGAAAAAACAACAGCTTCCCTGGGTGCTGATATTCTTAACAATAGCCATAGTATTATCGCTTGTATTGCTCGGGCTCTATGTCTGGAAAAACCGGGCGGAGGATGACCCCGGCAAAAACGCGGTTTCACCTTCTCCGATTGCTCAGAATACAATCACACCTTCACCTGAACCCGAACAGACGGTAACACCTCAACCAACCGCAACATCTGATCCCGAACCGACTGAAGTGCCAGTACCAACTTCGGCGCCATCTATAGCTCCTTCGGTTACACCTGTGCCCAAGCTTCCTTTTGAACCCGTAAAGGCACTTTACTTAAAACCGGGATCATTCAAGAATGCTGACAGGCTTCAGCATTATATTGATCTGGCAAACAGTACTGAAATAAATGCATATGTAATAGATATAAAAGGGGATTACGGGAGAATTTATTATAAGTCGAACATCCCGGATGTAATCGCAGCAAACGCATGTGACGACTTTAACATCCATACAGTCATCCAAAAGCTGCACGACAATAATATTCGTGTTATCGGCCGGATCGTTGCTTTTAAGGATAATGTCATGACCAGCCATAACCCATCGCTTGCCATAAAACACAATGGAAAGATATTCGTAGCGCCAGACAAGTCCGAGGCACAATGGCTTGATCCGACCGTCCGCGAATCCTGGGAATATATCGGTTCCATCGTTAAAGAGGCTGTCAATTTTGGTTTTGATGAAATACAGTTCGATTATATCCGTTTCCCAGAAACTTCTCTATACACGTATGAACTGAACAACCTGGAGGAAGGAAAAACGCGACGTGACTATATTGAGGGCTTTATAGAATATATTCGTGAGATTGTCCCTGAGGGAACCATTCTGTCCGCTGACATCTTTGGTTGGCCACTGATTGCTACCAGAGACTCGGGAGAAATCGGGCAGACCGTTGAATCAATCGGATGGAACCTGGATTATATTTCGCCAATGGTCTATCCATCACATTTTGACAAGAACGGTCAGAACATCAATGGCATAAGATTTGAGAAGCCAGACATTCACCCATATGAGGTCGTATATAATACGTTACTCGTTGGGAAAAAGCGTATTGAATCTGTGGAAGGCTATAATTTGAAATGCAGGCCATTTATTCAGGGCTTTACCGCATCATACCTGGGTGAAGGTTATTATATAAATTATGGTGTTGAGGAATATCGGGCACAGATTCAGGCAGTATATGATGCTGGTTATGACGAATGGATTTTCTGGAATGCACCGAACGATTATGTAGAAGAGGCTTTTCTCCCAGAAGAAGAGTAGTGATAAGCTGAACCGTTAGATAGCTATGGGTTATGCTATTTTTTCACGGAGCAATCATGAAAAAAGAAAGGAAAGATCGATATGTCGGTATTTGAAGCCATACTATTGGGCATTGTTCAGGGTTTTGCAGAATTTCTGCCCATCAGCAGCTCCGGGCACCTGGTGCTTTTACAAAAGATTTTTAACATCAGGGAGGGTGCACTTACCTTCGATATCGCATTGCATCTGGCAACACTGGTTGCTGTGGTCTTCATATACCGGGGGAAAATTGTTGAAATTATCAAACGCCCGTTTTCAAAGCTACCGTTATATATTGTTCTGGGAACCATTCCGATCGGGATCCTGGGTTTGTTGTTCAAAGATTTGGTTGAATCCCTTTTTGAAACCGGAGCAACGCTTGGTGCAGGTTTCATCTTTACTGGAATTATCCTGATACTGGCAGAAAATGCAGGAAAGAAAGAGCGCAGCCTGGATCAGATGAAGGTCAAAGATCCATTGCTAATCGGTACTGCACAGGCTGTTGCCATGCTACCTGCTGTTTCCCGTTCAGGTATGACCATTTCGACCTCTCTGGCTCTTGGAATAGACCGAAAAACAGCTGCGGATTTCTCCTTTTTATTATCCATACCTGCGATCTTGGCAGCGGTAGTGATGGATGTATATGATATTATTCAAACTGGCGAGAATACATTGGCATCAATTGGTGCTGGTCCTCTGGTGCTGGGGATGATATTCGCCGCTGTTTCCGGGTTCTTTGCCGTTAAAGTTATGATTAAAATGATTCAGAACAGGAAGCTAAAGGTTTTTTCCTGGTATTTATGGGTGCTGGGTGCCTTAATCCTTTTGGATCAATTGGTCCTGCACATTGTTTTCTAATTTATCAAATGCCCGAAGACCCCTGCCTCTACAGGCGGGGGATAAACCAATTTCTGCTTCAGTGGTGGCCCGCTGAAGGGCATTTGATAAAATGCTCGCAGCACGTTGCACACAAAACGCGCAGGGAAGGCGCGTTCAGCACCCGCGTTTTGGCGCGCAATTCGCGCAAGCGCTCATTGAATTGCGCCTGTTTATGAGGTATGAATTGTGATCCTGTTTATTCGATTGTTGGCCTAATGGAAATGGAGGGTTTATGAAA
>LSQX01171985.1_pt2 | contig 18012 bp, 12 predicted proteins | sample 654561 | NCBI WGS metagenome assembly LSQX01 (sample SAMN04489861, study PRJNA283612) | anaerobic digester metagenome | isolation source: 4 biogas reactors fed with cattle manure at either 37C or 55C with and... | place: Denmark: Kongens Lyngby | collected 2014
GAGTTCAAGTCTCCCTCTCGCTACTTGAGAATGAAAGGGTTATGACAGAAATATGTTATAGCTCTTTTTATGTGTACACAATTTCAGACAGTTTGTAGTCATTAATGATTCATGGAGTTGACGGTTAAAAAGTTGTAAAATTGTCAAAGGCAGGCCTAATTCAGGAATTAATCAAAGGGGAGAGTTCCTCAATAGGTTTGGTATACCTTCCCAAAAATTCTTCAGATATTACCAATTCATTTTAAAGTTTTAAGGACAAATACATCCCATAAACGCGTAAACAGGAAGTATCACGTATTGGTCTCCCTGGTTATGCTACGAATCAGTTCACCGGCGATATTTGAGCTTTCGAGTCGCATGACACTTTCTTCGGCGCTGCCAAAGCTTAGCAGGTTAATACTCCCGTACCAAACAATCTTTTCATCCATTACAGCAAATTTCTGATGAATATTTGATTTAAAGAAAACGACTACTCCGGAATTTCTTAAAAAATCCAGTGCCGTCTGCCGGGCAGTCAAATCTTTGTCTTTAAAATCTTCAGCAGTCCGGGTCACAACAACCACTTTTACACCCTTTAAAAGTGCTGTCCTAAGATTTTGCATCATCTGCGAAGCCCGCCGTTTTGTTACAAACGGGCTTACGATTAGTATCTCTCTTGACGCACTGATGATATCATTGGAATATACCGGCAAGAAATTGGTTTTATCAAAAATGATATCTGTGGATTCTGCTGCAATATTTTCACCTTTTGTTTTATAGCCGATAGAAGCATATCCTGCAAGCCGTTTATTGTACATCTTCTCAAACATCCTTACCCGGACATCAACATAGTCATAAATCAGCGCCTCTTTTTTTGTTTTAAACAGCCGGTGAAGCCTGCCTGCATATTGTTGTAATGTTCCTTTCCATGATATGGGCATAGCCAGAAACAGGGTGTCAAGTCTTGGTTCATCAAAGCCTTCACCAATGTATCGACCCGTCGCGACTAAAGTCAGCGATTTATCATTGGGAATTTCAAATACGGAGCATACCTCCTCGAGCGTCGTTATATCTTTTTGCCATCCATCATCATCAAAATCAATTGCCAGAAACCAGCAGGTTTCATTTGGAAGCAACGGATAAATGCCGGCAACAAGATTTTGTTGACCACGTAAATGGGCATCAATGGTCAGTTCACTCAAGGGGAGAAAATCCTGATGTTTGCAAGCCGTGCATTTTATTTTTGGCTTCTGACAAATACCTGGTTTCCATTCGTTAATGCAGGATGGTGAATACCCTGCAGTCCCTTTTACTTTATTTTCCCATCTTTTGGCATACACATCGTCTCTTCCCCTGAACATCGACATGAAGAGCTTGACCTTTTCGTCGGGACCAGATCTCTTATTTATAGCCTCATCTGATTTTGAAGGTTCAGTTTCTACTTGCTGATCAAATAATTCCGGCTCCGGTGCAGGGATGTGTTTGATAACGATTTGGGTATTCGAGAGGACTTCACTTTGAGTGAGACCCTCACAGATTTGACTGGAGGCCACTTCAATGCCAAGCTGAGCTCTCAGCCTTTTGATTTCTTCTTTCAGTTGGTTGTTCTCAAAAAGCAATTGTTCATATTTCTCTAGCAACGTTTTAAAATACATGTTCTTTTCTTATTGCTCACTTTCTAATGGCGATCTATTGATTCACAAGTAAAATTAAGTTTTTCCCGGGAGGAATTGATCAATACACCAAAAACTATGGAAATTTAAACTTTAAATGCAGATGCCATCAGTGTTTGTTCACTGCGAGCTATGCCTATTTGATTAGCTATTCGTTGCCAGCCGGATACAGATGATTTTACCTCTTCAATAATAGTATTCATTTCTTTGTCGCCCAATCTGAAGTAAGGACCAACTCTTCTTGCCATGTCAATATCAAGCATATTATTATGCATGTCGATATTCAACGCAAGCCCGTTTTTGTCAATGGACGGGTTTATATCATACGCCGGAGATAAACGCCAGCCTTCATCAGTGAGGACAAAACCATGATTCCGAAGGTGATCGTCCGTGTTGGATATAAGTATATTGAAGACGATCCTTCTCCAAAGCTGATGCAAATCTTCATCTATATGCGTTCCTGAAAATTGAATAAACTCTACAATATCCAAATAGGAAGGGGGTTCGTCCCTATTATGCTCTTCATTGCGACCCGTCATGGTCATGGCTGACGCAAAATGTATCCGCCCTTGCTTATCCCTGTCAAATCTCTTCGTAAAAAATGTATCGTATTTACCGGCAACATGCTCCAATCGGGATTCTGCCATTTCGATGTCAGCTTTTAGAGCAAGCTGGTACGCCAGATATTCCCAGGCGCCTTTGTTGACTGTGTCGTTTTTTGAAGGAAATTTGGCAATCCATGGGTGACCATCCATATCGAATATATTGGCCTTAGGCCTGGCCCCGCCAAGGGAAGACCCGGGAGCCATCAATATTGCAAGCCATTTTTTAACTTCGTCCGTGTCTGTATCAGATTCTATCAGCTTTGCGCTGAGCTGCAATTCCCTGATACTAGTCCAGGGTGGTGTTGGAGATAACGGATCGTTATCCAGGAATTCCCCATCAGATTCTCTTTTAAACCGTAGTGCTCCCATTCTGCACATATCATGTACTCCCAGCAAAAAATCAATGTCGTACAATACCGGGACAGGCCTGTCTTCTTCCCTGGCATATATTGCAGCACGTCTTTTCATCAATGTTCTTCCCCAGGTGTCAGGCATGGAATCAAGGAATACGCCGAAATTTTCTTTCCGGTTTGGATATTGATGCCCGCTGTACCATGCAATATCAGGATCGAGCAGCATTTGTTCCATGGAATTAAGCCAGTCAGCATTATACGAAAAGCTGAATGCTTTCCGCCCCTTGGCTTGTTGTGCCGAAAATATCCCAATACATTTTGGGGAGGCCATACCTTTCCAATCTGCATACACCCATATATCTGTTTTGTCTGCCATAATCTATTTTCCGATTAACTTTAAATCCTGTAATTTTCTGCCAAATTCGTCATCAGCTGCCAGTTTCAGGAAATCATCCTGCAAGCCCAATACCCTGAGAACATTAAAATAAGCTCCCAACGCAACACTAGGGTTTCCCTTTTCAATGTGATAGAGCGTGGAACGGTTAATACCAGCCCGCTCTGCAACTTGTATGGTCGTAAGGTTTCGCCTCTTCCTGGCCAGCTTAATATTCTCGCCCATCTGTTCCAATACCTTCTGAAACTTTGGAAGTAATGTTTGTTTCTTTGTTTTCATTTAATGTTGTTTATTATCGACAAAAATAAACAAAATGTATCAAATAAACAACAAATGATAATTGTCTAATATGGGGAAGTGTTATTCATAATTAATTCCACCAATAATTTTGATATAGCGGGAGTTAATATCATTATCGCTCATGTGCTTTATTTCTATTCGTTGATAAATATTCAAAATCAAACAAGACAATTAACAACAAAACTTTAGCATATCACTTCCCTCTGCCTCTTAATCCCACCCCAGAAATATCAATTGGCTTGAAACCCATCTTTAATGCAGGAGATTCAGGTTTTAACGAATAATCATCTTGCGCAGGATCGGTAAAAAGCGGATCGGCAATTATCGAATGGGTATCAAAACCGAGTTCCCTCCATTCTTCAAATGTCTTCACACCCTCCAGTCCTCTGATAGCAAATTCTCTACCCTGAGTATGATAAATTATATTGTAATCTGACTCCAATGGCAATGATCTCTCCCCCTGAACACTGTAAAGCATACCGTCAGGATTGGAAAAACATATAATATTTCGAAGCAGCCTGATCTGTTGGTGCTGATAATCGCCTCCGGGATTATGCAGGTCGATTTGCCATGCTTCGCCATCGACGAAAATATTGTTTATATATGTGTTATTCCTGTTCTTATACCAAATATGCATGCCGGCCTGGGTTCTGAAAACCAGATTATTCTCAACCAGACAATTTCTCGTTTCACAACCGGTATAAATGCCCAGCACAAAACTGCCATGGCCCTCAGGCGGCGGATAAACATCGTGTATCAGATTGTTCCTTATTATCACATTATCATCCCTTATAAAGATACCCCCGCCGTCATTCAATTTTTGCATAACATTATATATCTCATTATATTCGATGATCAGTCCCTGCTCCTGATTTCTTCTTTCCTGTTCCTGACCATAATCAGTAGACCAGTGACGGCCATAAATACCTGACTGGCCAATATTGTGAACCAGGTTATTACCAATTAATCCGCCACCGTCATCAATATTAATGCCCACCCCACTATGAAAAATGTCACTGCAATGGTGAATATGATTATATGTGATCACATTGCGATACCTGCCATAGCTCCGTGTGATAATTCCGCCACTGCCTGTGTCATAAATTTCATTATCTGTTACCCTGATAGCATCACCCGTTATATCCAGTCCGTAAGTTCCGGTATTTTTTATCACATTATTCTCAAATATACATTCCCTTACCCCATTCAGTGTAACAGCCGAAGGAAACCAGATATCGCCAACATCCCGGATTGTTGGAATACCCTGTTCGGGAAGAAAATAGTCCGTTCCGGAAAAGGTAATACCTTTAATTTTGATAAACTCAACATAGATATTATTTTCTACACTCCCTTCAAACCTTAAAAGTTCATTCAGGACAGGAGCACGCAAGTCTGCATTATCAAGATCATCCGGACAAACAGCTTCAGATGGCCAATAGTACAACTTCCCTTCATGCCTGTCAAGATACCATTCACCCGGTCCGTCAAGTCCTTCAAAAACATTATCGATATAATATCTGTTTAGCCTGTTGCCTCTGCCGGGTTTCCTTCCAACCGGACCTGTAAACCTTACAATTTTTTGTTGTTCATCCACATCAGATATGATTAGCCTCGATTCATTCCAGGCGTGGAATAATACAACTTCAACATCGGTCATATTTTTAAAGCGTTTAAGATCATTACATTTGAATTTAAACCCATCATGACCAGTCTCATCATCAGTTTCATCAATATTGTAAAACCCATTGTCAGGCAAAGATGCTCTTGATTGTCTGTCACCATCCAAAAAGAGCTGCCTGAAATACCACTTGCCCTGTTTTACTTCGTCTATTTCGCAAACCTGTATATTTCCTTTGTATTGCTTCCAGCGGCCGTTTATGGCCTTGCAACCACTAATAACAGGCTTCTCATCATTATATGCAATATATTGAACGGGACAAACACTGCTGCCGGAATCTTCAGGTTTAAACACCAGCGTTTCATTTAATTCATACAGTCCACCCCGTAAATAAACAGTTACAGGTTTTGTAAGACCCCTGCTCCTCTTAAGTTCACGTATAGCATCCCTTGCCCGTTGCACTGTTGCAAAAGGCTTGTCGATACTTTGACCTGACCATGAATCATTACCCCTGGGAGATACATAAAAATTAAATTCATCCGGATTTGCCGTTAGCATGAAGGAACATGACAACATTACAATTATTGCCAAGGTCATTTTGTGAATAAATCTATCTGTTTTTTGCATAATATAATTTTTAAATGAGCCATCCTGAATATTTGTAATGCGGTTTTCGGAACACTTCACTGGCCTGCGTATATGATACAAATAATACCTGAAACAAATAGTAAAAACATGATTGCTAACATCCGGTTTGTCCCTTTGGGTGCGTTTTTAAACTCTTTCCAGATGAATACGCCCCACAGTGCAGCCACAAGAGTGGCTCCCTGTCCTAGTCCGTATGAGACAGCTGCACCGGCTTTACCTGCTGCTATCAGGTTAAAGGAATTCCCGACACCCCAAATAATTCCGCCAAGAATGCCAACCAGGTGAATTGGCAGTTTCCCTTTAAAATAGGCTTTATAATCAGTAGGTTTTCCACTGATCGGTTTTCTCATCAAAACCGTATTAAAAAGAAAATTACTGATAAATACACCCAGAGAAAAAATAACCACTGCCGTATACGGAGTCATCTTTCCGGGGGCCGGATTGACAAAATTGTCCAGATCCATTGAACGCGCAATAAACCGGTAAAAAAATGACATTAATACACCGGCAAGTATTGAAACCAGAATACCCTTTGTACTTACTTTTTGTTTTCCGGAAGAAGCTTTTTTATATGCCATGGCATTTATTATGATTGCAACAGTCACAAGACCGACCCCGAGAAACAGTAACAGCGGGTCTCCCTTTTGAGAACCAATGTAATTAATGATTACACCAAGTACCAATGCCAGCCCGATCCCGACAGGGAAAGCAACAGACATACCTGCAATAGCTATTGCAGTGGAAAGCAAAATATTCGCAGCATTAAAAACAATACCACCAAGAAAGGCGCTTCCGATATTTCCTAAATCAGCCTGCCGGATATCTGTTAAAAAATCCCTTCCGTTTTCACCAATGCTGCCCAAAGTAAAGGCAAAAATTACTGAAAGGAGCAAAACACCAATAACATAATCCCAGTAATATAATTCATAACGCCAGGTTTTACCGGCCAGTTTTTGAGTATTACCCCATGAGCCCCAACACAGCATGGTAATAAAACAAAAGACAATCGCTAAAGTATAATTATCTACTATGAACATAATTTATTAGTTTAAAATCAGATTTTCTCTAAAAACTCAAGTACCTCTTTTTCGGCCGGAATAGAATTTTGAGCTCCAAATCTGGTAACAGATAAAGCAGCAGCAAAATTGGCAAACCTGACAGCATTCTCAATCCGGTATCCATTACCGACTGCTACTGCAAACGCACCTGAAAATGTATCACCCGCAGCAGTCGAATCAACAGCTTTCACTTTGGGAGCGCTTATCATTCCCGTATAATCTTCACTCAGTAAAAAAGCTCCGGCCGGGCCTAAAGTAAAAATAACATTTTCCACACCTTTTCCTTTCAGTTCCAATGCAGAATTTAATGCACTCTTTTCATCAATGATCTTTATTCCTGTTAATTGCTCAGCCTCATTCTCATTCGGCGTAATAAATGATAAATTTTTAAACAGTTCAGGAGGAATATTTGTGACAGGCGCAGGATTAAGTATTATCTTCTTATTGGCCTTTTTGGCATATTCAGAAATAAAAGCGACGGTTTCTATTGGTATCTCCAGTTGTAACAAAATAATATCACCTGAATCAATGACATTTAAAACTTTCTGAATATCAGAAGGGCTGAGGGTATTATTTGAGCTGTCAGCTACAATGATTGAATTTTCACCGTCCTGATTAACCATTATCATGGCAATCCCACTACTATTTACAGGATCAATGAAGATATTATCAACCGCAATCCCTTCATCTTTTAAAAAACCGATTGCTTTCCGGCCAAATACATCATTACCTATTTTTCCAATAAAAGTAACCTCCCCGCCCAATCTTTTTGCAGCAAGCGCCTGATTAGCTCCTTTGCCCCCCATATTCATAAAGAATTTCCCTCCTAACACAGTTTCTCCGGGACCCGGGAACTTTTTAGTATTTATGACCATATCAGTATTTGAACTTCCAATTACTACAATTTTTTTATCCGGCATATTGAATTAATTTAAATTATTGCTGAACTCACTATTTTTAGTTAAAGTGAATTCATTTATCTGATTGTCATGAACATTACATGAAAGGAGCAGAAGAAAAATAAAACCTGCAGTTGATAATGAAAAAATATTTTTCAACATAAGAATCTGGTTTGAGTTGTTTTATAAGAAATCCCCGTTTCAATACTGATATTAAAACCAGCTGCTTACCAATGCTCTAAATTAAACATTTTTTAAAATAATCTTGATTTAGAAGTTGATATATGCAGAGAAAAATACATCAAACCACAATTTAAAAACTCCATAAATAAGGAGGCTATATATGTTGACTAAGGATTACCATTCCTGTTATCAACGATTATTTTTTGAGAATGAGAGAATGGCCTGTTTTATAGCCATCCGTTGTATTTATCATAAGGTGATAATTCCCCGAAGGCAATCGAAGATCAATTGCTGAATTCTGACCATAAGACAATCCATTTTTAACACACATCCCCGCATTATTATAAACTGAGTAATTAAAATATTTATCGACTCCCGTTATATATATTGTTCCTGTTGTGGGATTTGGATAGATCATTACATTATGTTTTGAAGTTTCAGCCACTGAGGTGATGTTAAACTGTTGTGAATCTGAAGCTATAAGAACAGGTGTTCTGTCAGCATTAAAATATATATTCTTAAACCTGATGATATCATCATCTTCTTCGGCTACTTCAAATAAATCGTGCAGCCAGCTTTCCGGTACTGTTTCATAATACAGGAAAATTTCTATTATAGACGATGCAGTAAACATATCTGCAGGAAAAGCATAACTGATATATTCGACACCGGCTCCCGAAAAGTAATCAGGATCATATATTGCCTTACCTGCAACTTTCACTGTATCATAGTTAAAATGTGTTTCCTGAAAACCTTCCGGCACCATTCTGTTATCTTTTAAGGGCACATAAGCCTTTTCGAGGACTGTTGTGACCTGTCCTTTGGTGTCCCCCATTACAAATTCGTAAATCTGAACCTGGTGCTCCTTATTAATTATTTCATGATGAGGCTCGAAGTATTCGCCATCTGTCCTTGTAAGGGCTGCTGACGCCGGCTTGCCTGAATGAAACAGTGTGTCATTGTCATCTGACACAATACACTCCAGATAAGCTCTGCGGCTTGGAAATCCGGTCGGAAATTTATGTCCGGCTTTATTCGTTATTGACACCTCAACAAACAGAGAATCATTTGCACTATATACACTGGTTATCTTCAAATCAACAGTCTCTTTGGTTAAAAGATTTAGTGTACGGGCGGCAGATTCAGCCAACAGGTCAGTTCCTGAATGAAGTTGTAACTCGTCGTGATTCTCTCTCAACAGATTCAGCATAAACAGGTTCCCTCCTGTAAAATCATGAATGCCAAAAGGTTCCCTTCCCGGGGCAAAACCCGGCCTGCTGGTAATTTTAACCGGCTCATAGATACGGGGTATATGACATGACTGACACGAAATGTTTTCTTTTCCATAGACAGAATTTTCCCACTCATGGTAAAGTGCCTGTTCAACAAAAGTCTCACCGGTAAGTTCGCCATTTTCGTCTGCCGAATTAGTCAACAGAGTATGACAGGAACCACAAAGCCTTGAATCGTTGATCTTTTCAGAATAAACCGGGGTATAACCTGTATTCATGAGCATTTGAGCGGTTATGGGACTCTCATATGGACCGTAAATCTCTTTTAAGGGGTTTATCTCAAAATTACCTGAAAAAAGCGGTGAACTGAAATCATTTATCTGATGGCATAGTGTGCAGGAAATACCGTCCTTCCCGATTTCATCATTCTTCAGACTGTCAAGGTTATAAGCTCCGGCACCTGATAAATAAGCATTCAACATTCCCATAGGTGCGTGGCACCGAGTACAAACATTTTCTAAGGCATCTTTATGAGAATGATTTTCAATTCCTTCGTGCCTGACTTTTGCTTTCCAGAAAGGATCTTTCGAAGCATTGGCCAGCATTGTGCTTCGCCAACGGGCAACAGGAGACACATCATCTCCCTGACTGTCGCGTAATGCAAAATCACTGGTTGAATGACAAAGAGTACAGACTCCCGATGAGGAGAACCACAAGTTTGATATAAAAGGGAGTTCGACAGTAAAATAAAAAAATCCTGCAGAAATTAACATAATTAACGTGAGAAGTATAACTAAAAAATATACCTGCAGCTTCATGGTATTTTATTTAAGATGACAATAATTATGTGACACCTTATTAAAAAAAAACCTGCGCTTATTTTTATTTTTCTTTTATTCGTTACATCCGTAAAACAGATTACGGGCAATACTTTTAAAATAAATGTTTAGACGCCATATAACATATGAACTGGTTACCTGGGGGGAAAGGTGTAAAATTGTAACTGCTCAGATACCACTTATATCATTGTAGTCCGGATAGGATGACTCCATTTAAGATTCCATATCCAAAACCCTGACAAGGGCCTCTATATATGCAGTGAGGGGATACATTTTTTCATCGTACCAAAGAAGTGCAAAATATAAACCTATCGGGGAGGATTTCAATCCGTTTTTTGAGTAAAATTCATCAATCCACTGCAATCCCTGTAAACACTCATTTCTATTTCTCACTGAAGAGAGTGCAGAAATTGCCAGTGCTGTCTCCTCAATGGTTCCTGTAATATTTTTGCCGCCTCCCCAACTACCGTCTTCGTTCCTTACAGACAACAAAAAGCGGGTCCCTCTTTCAACCATAACAGACAACCGCTCCCGGATCTCATTTTCAAGCCAGTTATTAGCCAATATATCTTTTATGTATGTAGTAACCCTGGCTGTCCCGTAAACGGGATTAACAAATCCTTCAGTATGCTGATTGCCAAACCAAAGCGGAAGCCAGCTTCCTTCATGTGACTGATTTTTCTCCAGGTATCGCAGGGATTTATTGAAAATATTGATCAACATTTTATGTTCAGCAGAATTCAGTTCCTTCCGATATGCCCCGATAACAGATGAAATTGCCAGCAGGCAATGGCCTGTCAGGTCAGAACAGCTGCGGTCAAAAGGCAGCCTGCCCCACCCTTTCGAAAAAGTAGGAAATCCTCCGTCACTGTTTTGCAGCTTACTCAGCCATTTGCAGGCGGCAAGTACATCGCTCTTTACCATTTCCGCAGGCTGTAGCTTTAACATTGCAAGAATAGCCCCGGGAGTATCATCACCGTCAGGTACAGATCCGGAATAGTGGGTCCACCCCCATCCCCCGGGAGAAGTACCGTTGAAAGGATGTACCTCCCTGTTTTGAATTAATTTAAAATGATTGTATATCTTATATTGAACATTTTCATCCAGGAACTCATCAAGTCTGGTGCCAAATGCTTTCACCGACAAGGATGAAACCCAGGTCGAAAGATCCACATCAATAGGCCATCCTCCATCTTCCCGCTGTGTTGATTTAATAAAACCGATACCCCGCTTCACTATCTCAGTATCCCTGTAACCAGCATTAACCAGGCTTAGCACCACAAATGCAGTAAGAGGGACCGCCTCAAGATAGCCTCCGCTTTCAGGCAGCATATTATGCAGAAGTTTTATGGCTTTATCTGTTGAGTAACGCCGCAAAAATCCCGAAAAAAGATTCCCCCTTTTTTTCCTGTAAATTAAAATACCCACTGAAATAAGCGCCGGAATAGCATAACTGACAACACTCAAATTTAAAAGCCTGTATAGACTGCGCGGAAGAAGTGACAACTCAAAAGGCAGTTGTGGAATATGGTTAAAAGCCTCATCCCCAGGCACTCCGCAGACACCGCACATGGCAAGTATAGGCACAGAAAAGGTATAATCATTTTTATAGTGATCCAAAATTGCCTGAGATACCTGTGGAGATTCCACGTCCACACCATTTGAACGCAGATAATTTGCAACCTTATTCTGAAGAGGTTTTACCCAATCCCTCTTTTCAGAAAAAAGATTTAAAGCTGCATATACCAGCAGGCTGGTGCTTATATTTCCCGGACTTTCAGGTGTATCACCATAACTTCCGTCACTGTTTACTGTATCTCTTAACCATTGCAGTCCCCTGTCAGTCTCTTTGATATTGTCTTCCGGGTTGTCAAAAAAGAGTGCGGCAACAGAAACAGCAGCCCCAAGTGCACTGGATGACAGCCTGCCATCCCAAAAACCTGCCGGATTAAGATCATTAACCAGTATGCCGGCCAACTCTTTCAATCTGGCTTCTAAATTGTTTTTTTGAATATTCATACCAATGTCCCCAAAGCTAACAAACCATAAAAAGTGTATTCCAAATCGCGCACCTCATCACCGTTTCCTGCAAGGAAAGCTCCCGATGAGTAATTTTCCTGAATAAATCCCAGACATGCCGGAGCCAAAATCCGCAAATCTGCTCCGCTGTTCTTTAAAGCAAAAAGCGCTGTAGAGGTCGACAAAAGATCAGGAGCTTCTATATTAATAAATGATTTAAATCCCCTCTCCTCCTCAAAAAAAGACAATAACACCTTTTGCTGACGGTCAGTATCAAGTGAAACCTCATGTCTGGCTACAAGCATTGCAGCATTAAGGCTGCAGGGAGATCCACCTGGAAGTGGACAGAAAGGCAAGATGGTCCTTCCGGCCATTTTTAAAAACCTGCCTTTATAAAGAGCATCATAAATGAGTACAAAAAGAAAAAACCGGTAATATATACTGATCTGCCTGGCATTGCAAAAAGTTAGCCTCAGGAGTTTTATCAAAGAAGGCTTTTTATAATCTTTGTTTTGTTGCAGTACCGATATAAGGATCGAAGACAAAATATCTATTCCGCCGGCACTTGGCTTTTTAATACCTGTCAATGGAGGATTGTCAGAATCAGACAACTCCAGCGCTGCAAATAACCAATTTCCAAAAAGAGAATAGTAAATATCCTGCCTTTCATCACGCCCTTTGAATCCGCCATCGGGATGCTGACAGCTTTTTACAAATGCAGCAACTTCCTTTTGGTTGTAGTCATCAAGGGAGTGATAACCCTGCCGTAAATATTCTGTGATCCGCCGGTAAAGTGGGATTTTTGTATTATTACCTGTCAAATTCATTATCTTTAAAGACTTTCCCCAGCACACGATATAAAGCCAGCCTTATTTTACCGTTTCCCAGATTATCCAGTTCAGAATAACACCTGCCAATATAATCGCGATAATACATTTCTGCCTTTTCCACAATTCCAAATTGTTCAATCCGGGTAACGAACATGTCAATATCCTCTTCGTTTATTATCTTATCAAATCCAGAATTCAAACCAGTCATAATTTCCTTAAGCAAAACCAGCAAAAACGGAAAATCAAAAAGATTACTTCTCCGGGCTTCCTCTCTGAATTCATTCAGGTCATCTCTTATCTGATATGCAATTCCAAACCAATAAGAAAAATTTTCAAGAGTTTTTAAATCTTTTTCAGGAGCTTCCCCGGCTACCGCACCGGTGAGGAGGGATACTTTAATTGCCTCACCTGTTTTAAGCCTGAATATATTGATCACATCTTCAACTGACCTTTGAGTTATGTTTCCGGAAAGCATTATATCTTCACCCTGTCCTTCTGAAAGCTTTACATGAGATCCTGCAACCTCACCGAAGCAGCCGGCCAGTAGTGAAGTATCGAGTTTCATTTGAGATAACAACAGATATCCTTTCCCGACCAGAAAATCACCTGTATTTATTGCAACAGCCACTCCCTTTTCTTTATGCAGGGAAGGATGACCGTATCTTGTCTCCTCATTATCTTCAATATCATCATGAATTAACGAGGCTTTATGGAAGCATTCAATTGCAATGGCAAGATGTTTTTGAATTTCAGCAACAGGATTGGAAGCGTATGACTGATATGCAATTGATGTCAAAAGCGGCCTTATACGCCGGCCACCCCTGCTAATAAAATTTAATGCCAGCTTTTCTGTCTCATTTTCAGATAAAAAATAGTTAGTCAGAACGGGAGATTTAAAATAATCAGCTATCTCATTTTTTAACCGTGACACAGAAACTGGCAATATACCTGTGTCGGGACGGTAATCAATGATCTCTTCCAACAACCAGTTATAATCAACTGATGTGTTTTCGCATCCATTCTCAAGGAGTGGTATTCCGATTCCAGGAATTGCAGCTCTAGTAACCGGATCAAATGAACGATGCAGGACAGGCATGCAACTAACTCCTATAACTGCATCAATGGCACCCTCTTCAACCAAACCTACGGCAACTGTTGTACCTTCAGCCACTAAGGTGGTATAACCCAATTCGTCGGCTTTATCCAGAAGACTATTCAAATTGCAATTATTACAACCTGCACAAATCAGTCCCAGTTCATCAAAAAACCCCTTGCATTTATCCTTGTCCCTTAAACATTGCGGAAGGAGAAGCAGGCGACGGTTATATGGTATTGAGGCAACTATATCACGCCAAATTTCATTCCCCAGAAGAAGAATTGTAAAATCGAGCCATTCAGAGTTCAATCCTGACTCTTCAAGCAACTCAGAGGCAATTTTCTCAAGTGTCGTAAGGTCTGCCGGAGGCAAAACAGTTCTCCATGAGAGAAAATACTTAACCTCACTCCTCAAAAAGCTGCGTGTCTTTTCCTCTGCAGGAACCTTTAATATTCTGTTTACTTTTAACATAATTTTTCTTTATCCATAAGCGCCAAGTCCAAAAAATGCTTTTCTCTTTGCAAAACGGTAAATCCACCTTTTCTCAGGTATTACCTCAGCGGAACCATGACTGGGAACTACGGGCATCTGCCTCAACCGTTCTGCCTCATTGTTACGCCCTGATGTATCTGCTGCACCATATTTTTCTGCCTGAGCAGCTACCCACGCAGGATCTTCCATAATCACACAACCTGAAGTCCTTTGAGGAATCTCCCTTTTCAGCTCTTTCAGGAACAGTGACGATTTATATAATTCCCTCAGTGAACTGTTGCCTGTTTTATCAGTTGCAAATTGTATCACCGGACAAGGCTCTATATACCCTGAAGCATTAATATGATGGCTTAGTCCCGAGGCTGCCGGACAAAGTCCGTTACCGTCTTCATCCCAGTATGCATCAATAATAGCTATATCAAACCTGCTTCTTGCATTAACAATAAACCTGCGTAAAAGGTTTATTTCTTCAATGCTTAAAGCCAGTTCAACAGACGGATTTTCACCTACAGGACGGAAAATATAGTACCAAAGATATGCCACATTTTTATCAATCAGGGAGTTAATAAAATCAGGTGAAAGAGCCATGTCAATATTTGATTTACAGACGCTAATGGCAACTCCGGTAAAGAGTCCAGCCGATGTTGCATTTTCTATAGCTTTTTGGGTCCTTATAAATATATTTTCACCACCCCGGCGAATATCAGCCACATGTTCATCCCCTTCAAAACTTATAAGGGGCGTTACATTCGCACATTTTCTTAACTCCTCAGCTACAGCAGGAGTAAGAAGAGTGCCGTTGGTAAAGAGTTGAAAGTAACTGTCAGGGTGCTTCCTGAAAATATTAAACAAATCTTTATACATGAGAGGTTCACCTCCCAGAATTCCGAAGAAGTAAGACCCCATTGATTTTGACTCCCTTATAATATTGTCGACATGCTTAAAATCCAGTCGGTTTTTCTCCTTTTTACCGGTAACCCAGCAACCCTGGCAACGTAAATTACAATCGTCAGTAACCGAAATAAAATGAAAAGCAGGGAAAAACTGTCCTTTTTCAAGCCTTTTCCGAAATTTGTAAATACTTAAAGATCCCTTCACTCCAAGATTGTAAAACACTTTGAACAGACACCTTTTGTCCGTATTCATTAAAATCCTTCTTATCATGCTACTTTTTTTTATTCACTGCATGTTTGAGCTCCTCTAAAGCTTTTCTGCGCTCATCCTCAGCCTGTTTCATAATGTTATTCCTGAAAATACCCTTGCGGTTTCTGTTTCTCTCATTTAACATGATTAAAAGGTCACCTCCAACATTAGGTGTGCTTCCCGGTTCAGCCCCGGACAAAGGAGTTTTTTCAGCCATCCTTGGAAACATAATCGCAGAGGCCGGACAGGTTCGTCCGCAGGCCGGACAGTTATTTTTGCAGGCCAGGGGATTTATCACTTCAAGTCTCTTACCATTAAAATTATATACACCAAACAGGCAAAACCTGGCACATTTACCACAAAGTGTGCAAAGAGACTTATCGATTACCGGAAACCATGCAGGAACATCAAGATCACTTTTCAGGAGAGTAAAATCAGCTTTCCCGTCTTCAATTCCTGATATCTCTTTTATCTTTTGTAAAATATCTCCGGCAGAATACTCTTTAAAGCTAATTGTTTCAAATCCATTATAACTCAATCCCGCCTGCTGTATCATATTCCTTACAGCCCTGGGATAACAGGCTATAACTATTTTACGAGTGAAATTTTTTATAATGTTATTCAAGAAACCTCTGTCATTAACAGTAATAGCGCACAGATCAGAAAGTTCAAATACCCGGGCATCAAGTTGTTTTATTAAACTCTTAATCTCTTCATACTTTTCCCCTGAAATTACATTAGCGCCACACTTGCAAAGTATAATGCATATATCTTCCTTCATCCGTCTGAATTTCAATTTTACATTTTATCACTTTCACTTTCCGGTTCCAATTATTTCACCGTTAGACGAAACTTTTTATAAGTTCAGGCTAAATGCAACTACACTGTTTACAATTATTTCCAGATCCGATGCTAATTAAAATAAATAAGGCCCTTAATCTAATGAGCTGGTAAATATAAAAATAAACTTGAAAATGTTGCTATAGATATTTTCACTGCCTGTTTTTTGAAAATTCAATAAAAGTTCTAGTTTATTTCATAAATTATAATAAATTTGTGAAGATAACTTCATAAATTATATATAAATTTATACCAGAACTATTCAACAAGTTATTGAAAAAAACCTTTTTAAAGGTAAGGTTATTATTATTTCTGGAGAACATATAATCAAAAAGAGATAGATTTGATTGAAGAATATAATGGAAAACTTGAAGCTTTTGAGTTCAAATTGCAAACAAAAAAAAAATAAAACCACCCACTGAATTTACATCTGCTTATCCTGAAGCAGGATTTTCAGTTATTATCAGAAATACCTGGTGGAAATTCCTGTCATTTGTATCTTAATCGTTATCTGTTTTTTCTTTTATGATTAAAAGATAACATTTTTAAATTATTTTTTCTGTCACCGTCGCTTGGAAATGTATGAAATTGAAAAACCCGGGATTTATCCATCCAGATTGTCAATATAAACATATGCCGGTATAATATCAATCTGCATATTTTTATGTCTGATCTTATCCTGTTGGTCCATAGTGATTATTGTACCTTTATCAATATTGAAAAAATTCATTGCCTCTAATAATCCTTTTTCTTCCCGGGAAGAATTTTCGGGAGTTAACTCATAACAAACCTGAACGATTTTCTCTACTTTATTCTTTGCGGCAACAACAAAGTCACATTCAGAGCCCGTTTCATTATAATAAAACAGTTCTTTATTTTGTTGACGAAAATGCCAATAAATAATGTTTTCCAGTTTTTTACCGGCATCTTTTGTATGTGAAGGAGATACTGCATTGATAAGACCATTATCAATGATATAAATTTTTCTGGGATTTATCAGTTGAGCTCTGTAAGAATGTGAAAACTTTGGCAATAATCCCAAAAGGTAAGTTTGTTCGAAATAGGAAAAATAATCTAAGATAGTTGCTGAACTCTTAATCCCAAGAACTTGCTTTAATTTTGTTGCAGTGATCAGGTTTCCAACATTTGCCACCAAAAAAAGAAGCAATCTTTTCAGTGAATTAACATCACGTATGCCAAATCTGACAGAAATATCCCTAAAGAGGATATCATCAAATAAGGAAGTTAATATGTCCGGATTATTTATTTTAACGAACTCCGGGAATCCTCCTGTTTCAAAATATTTCTGAAAAGATTCTTCATTCGATTTTATTTGCATAAACCGTATAAATTCCGTATACGAAAACGGAAATAACTCTTTGGTGATGTGCCGTCCTGTCAGTTTTGTACCTAACTCCCTGCTTAGTAGTGAAGCATTTGAACCTGTTATTACAACAGTGAACTCTTCATCCAATTTTTGTCTGACATAAAGTTCCCACCCTTTAACTACCTGAATTTCATCAAAGAATAGATGTTCGTAATCATTTTCTTTAATGATAAGATCAAGCAGTTTAAAATCAGATATTTCGAAATTATACAATTTGGGTGTATCAAAATTTATAAAAAATCCATGTGAAGGTACTTTCTTAATGAGTTGTCCAAGAAGTGTACTTTTTCCACAGCGTCGAATTCCTGAAATAATTAATGCATGATTCCCTTGTTTCTCCGGCAACTTTTTTAATAAATCCCTCTCGAGCCCAAAGTCTGATGTCTTCAGCCTTTCATTCTGGGAGTCAATTACCGCTGAAAGT
>LSQX01351861.1_pt1 | contig 18012 bp, 19 predicted proteins | sample 654561 | NCBI WGS metagenome assembly LSQX01 (sample SAMN04489861, study PRJNA283612) | anaerobic digester metagenome | isolation source: 4 biogas reactors fed with cattle manure at either 37C or 55C with and... | place: Denmark: Kongens Lyngby | collected 2014
AGAAAGAAAAAAAGAGTTATCAAAATTTCTACAGCGTCCTTTTACTGCCCCTGCCTATACAACTATAAGAAATATATTTTTAGGTATAGATACAAAAGCAGTAGAGTGTTTACAAGAACAATGGATAACCAAACTCTCATGTGAACATAGGGATGGCTTAATCTACTGCTTTTGTATCTATACCTAAAAATATATTTCTTATAGTTGTATAGGCAGGGGCAATAAAAGGACGCTGTAGAAATTTTGATAACTCTTTTTTTCTTTCTCTCATCCATAGAGCAATATCCTCATACCCTTGTGCTCCTGAGAGAATAGCAAGAAGTGAGAGAAAGAGTATCTCTCCAGGGTTTGTGTATCTTACTTTGTTTTTGCGATAATCTGGTAATGATCTAAACTCTTTTAACAGTAATTGCATCAATTGCCTCCTTGTGTTTATTTGGAGCAAAAAAGCAATTGTTGTACCATTATTTTAAATGGGAGTTAAAGTTGAATTACCGTGCCCTACCCTATTTTCTCCCTCTAAACTCAGTCTAGCACGGGCAAGTGCCAGTGGTGATAATAGGCCATTAACCGCAGTGCTAGTCCCAAAAAAGCACAAAGTAAAATCGTAAGAGGATTTAGCGCGCCAAAGCACTCTAGTGTGTAGAGTAAAGCACCAATCACCAAAGCAACCGTGCCATACAACCCCGTGCTTAAAATCATCGGGATTTTATTCAGCAAAATATCACGCATGACACCTCCGCCCACCGCCGTGGTAAGTCCCAGCATAATCACCCCAAAAAAATTAAACCCGCTTTGGAGCGCCACGAGCGAACCCGTGATAGAAAAGGAGACAAGCCCCAGTGTGTCACTGATAATAAAGGCAAATTTTTGTTCGACTTTGTCGTGCTTGTGGAGCTTGAAAACAATCGCCAAAAAAAGCACGCCCACCACCAAGACACCTGGCAGGATATGCGTAAACGTATAGGGTGCACGCCCCGCGATAGCATCACGGGTGATACCCCCGCCTAGGGCCGTTAAAAATGCGGCGATAAACACCCCCAACAAGTCCAGCCGGTCTTTAGCGGCCACGTAAAAGCCACTGAGTGCAAACGCCATCGTGCCGATAATCTCTGCGATAAAAAGCGGTTCCATTCTTCTCTTTGCTTAGATGATTTAAAAGAGACATTATACCCTTTTTGGCTATAATCACCCTTTTTTAGGAGAGCAATGAAGTTCCACCGTTTTTTAGACCGCTGCCCATTTTTAACACCACCCTTTACATGTAAACCCCTCAGTGGTGGCAATATGAATGAACTCCTGCTCGTGCGCGATGCCTTGGGGTATGAGCTCGTCCTCAAATACGCCCCACCCTACCTGCATATGTTGGGCCCAGACTTTCCCCTTGGACAAGAGCGCATCCACATAGAGATGCATGCGCTTGCGTATTTTGGCGCTATTGCCCCGCACTTGGTGCCGCGTGTTTTACACAAAGACGAAGCCGCCTTTATGATGGCGCTTGTGTACAAAAAGGGCTTTATCACCCTCAGAGAAGCGCACATGCAAGGGCAGTTTACACCAGAAATCTACTCAAAGCTTGGCAAGTTTATCGGCACGCTATGCACCAACATACCCCCAGCAAAACCGCTGCATTTTTATGAAAACCCCGTCCTGAAATCCATCACTAATACCTACGTGTTTACCATCGCTTTTATGAAACACTCCGACAAAACCAATCCCCACAAGTGGTTCACGCCACTGCCACACTCGCCGCAGCTTTTAGCTAACGTTGCCTTTTTGAAAACGCTTTTTAACACCTCACACACTTGCCTCATCCACGGAGACTTGCACACGGGCTCTGTTCTGGTAAATGAGCATGACATCGCTGTCATTGACGCAGAGTTTGCCCTCTTTGGGCCACCAAGCTTTGACATCGGCAATGTCATGGCGCACCTCGTGATGGACAGTGCGGGGCTCGCTTTTCCGCTGGGCGCTGCCTTGGAAACATTTTGGCAGAGCGTGGTGCAACATGCAGCGCTGACGCAGGAAGAACAAGGGGAAATGCTGAGCCAAAGCATCGGATTTTGCGGGGTAGAAATCGCGCGGCGTTTGGTAGTGCCAGCCAAATCTCCCGCGCTAGAATCCTTGAAAAATAGACAAGAAGTGTATGGGCAAATGGACGCGCTTTCTCACCGCCTCATCGAAAATTTTAGGCACATGAAAACCCTTCAAGATTTTTTTCGAGCGCTCCCATGAGGGCAGTCATCTACTTTTGCAAATCACCCCAAGCAGGACAAGTCAAAACACGGCTGGCTCGGTCTATCGGCGAAACGGATGCGCTAGCGGTTTACACCGTTTTACTTGATTCGCTGCTTGGTCTCTCTTTACATGTAACGCGTTTTGTGGCTTATAGTGGCGACGCGCACTTCATCCCCCCGCCGTTGTCCCGCTTTGCACAACAAGGCGAAACCCTTGGTGAGCGGATGTGTAATGCCTTTTTGCATCTGTTTGACCAAGGCTTTGACCAAGTCGTGCTGGTGGGTGCAGATATCCCCCGTGTCGATGCAGATGTACTTGAGGGCGCGTTAGCTTCTCTAGACTCTCACGACGCGGTCCTTTCGCCCACGAAAGACGGCGGGTATTATCTCATCGGGTTTACGAAAGCCGGCTTTACATGTAACGCATTTGACGCGGCTATTTTTGATAATGCCAATGTGTATGCGCTTACATGTAAAGCACTCGCACCTTTACATGTAAGCCATGGAGCAATGCTAGAAGATATCGATACGCTGCATGATTTACGAAGGTTTTGCGCCCAATTTCCAGCGCACAGTTTGAGCCAATTTGCCAAGCCGATACTCGCAAAATTGCCGCACGTCAGCCTCATCATGCCCGTTTACTACGAAGACAAAAGCGCAGTGCGCACTATCGCGCATGCGTTTGAAAGTGCTGCAAATAAGGATTTTGAAGTCATCGTAGTTGACACACATGCGCGTACATGTATCGATGCATTGCCTTTTTCAACCCCCGTACGACTTCACACTGCCCCAAAAGGCAGAGCCAATCAACTCAACGCTGGTTTTGCCCTAGCCCGCGGCGAAGTAGTGCTGTTTTTGCACGCCGACACCTTGCTGCCAAAAGATTGGGATAGATTCATCACAGAAGCGTTACATGTAAACGATGCGGGCGCGTTTAGATTACACATCGATTCGTCCTCAAAATGGCTTAGGCTTATTGCCCTTGCCACCAATATCCGCGCAAATCTTCTCGGCTCTCCGTACGGTGATCAGGGACAGTTTTTTAACGCTCATATTTTTGAGACGCTAGGCGGGTATCCTACCCTCCCCATCATGGAAGATGTGGCCATCATGAAAGCCCTAAAACACCGTGGCTTTACACTAAAAATCCTAAAAGAAAACGTCACCACCTCCCCACGCCGCTGGCACAAAGAGGGGCTTGTTTACACCACCTTACGCAACCGATTACTCTCTACACTCTATGCCCTAGGCGTCTCGCCTGAGCGGTTGGCGCGGTGGTATCGGGCATTAAAATATGGGGAAAAGTAAAGAGTTTAGTAGACCTCTTTTCTGTGTCGAATGCGGATGATAGTGATGATGAGCTTGTCCTCTTCTATGCTAAAAATAATGCGATATTGATTCACCCTTAGTCTGAACTTTCCCCCGTGTTCCCCCTTGAGAGATTTGATATTGTTTTTTAAGGCTTCAGGATTGGCGCAAAGAAGGAGGAGTTTTTCTTTTATGCGCTTTTGAATTGCAAAATCTAATTTTGTTAACTCTTTTTTGGCGATAGGCAAAAAGACTAACTGATACATTCACAGACCTAGTTCTTTAAAAACTTCTTCCGCTGGTATGGTTGTAATTTTTCCAGTTTTTAAATCATCTAGGCGCTTGTCTGCTATCTTCTCATCAAGATAGTCGAAGTACATATTCAGAGCTTTTTCGACTATATGACTTTTTTTCTCGCCCAATTCTTGCGATACACTCTCTAACTCATCGATAATGAAATCCGAAACCGTAAACGTACTTCTTATCTTTTGCATTTAAAATCCTTTGTATAATTGTATGAATGATTATACTCTTTTTAGAGAGAATGTCAAAAAGGATTTAAAGTATCTTGTTAGCATTTTTTAATAATAGCGTTGGAGGCCAAGAAAAAGGCTTGCGCAGAAAACATTTTGTAGTAAATATTGTGTGTGCATCGAGTATGTGAAAGGTTTTATTAAAAAGCAGTCTTGTTACATTCTTTCTCTTTTTAAGTATATTTAACTCAACTTTCGCACATAAAACCAAGCTCTTTTTTGGTGTAAGCACCGATAACAGCGACAAGGTGTTGTAGTTCTTTTGAACCCTTGAGATTTTGATGGATATTTGCTATGTTGGTTAGGATTTGTAAAAAGAGTTGCATAGAGATAGCAAGGGCTTGCAGTTCACATTCCAAATCTCGGAAAAGCTCACCGAGCGTTTTTGGCTCATGGTTAACCCGGTTGATATAGACGAGCAGATTATACGTGAACATAGATAGCGTTATGCGAGCAATTAGCGCTTCGTAAATACGATTTTCTTCTTTACCAAATCCAAAGTACTCCCTGAGGTCTTTATAGCCTTGTTCAATATTCCACCGTTTTTTGTAAATGTCAATAATCTCTTTGCCTGTGCGGGTTGTATCGGTAGATGCAAATACCAACAGTTCTTTATGGGTGGAGAGGAATACCAGTTTGATTCTTCCAAGTATTTGGTGATGAACGACATGGTCGAAATAGGTATAACGGATTTTGCCGTGATGGCCTGCAAAGGTGCGTTTTTGAGGTTTTAGCCCATCATAAATGGCATTGATTGTCTTATGCTTACCCTGAAAGTTCCAAATGCGAGAGTTGTTGGGCAAACGGGCTATGGTATCGATTCCAAGGAGTTTAGCATCCTCAAAAAACTGTGGTTTGGCGTACCAGCTATCAACAAGCAGATAATCAGCATCAATTCCCATTTGTAATGCACGCTTAACCATAGTGATTGCAAGCGTATTTTTGCCGTCCAATCCTTCAGTGCGTCGTTTATAGCCGTTGCTTTTGTGGTGGAGTACTTTGGTAAAGTCTGCCATCTCATGACGACGACTAGTATTCAACCTTAGTGAAAAATCCAGCTGAAAGGTTGAGTGTTCATCTGAATATGCTAGTGAAACCATATTGACCCCGCTGAAATATCTCTATTGTTTATTTGTAAAAAACGATGCTTCTTCTCTTGGAATGTTGCCATGTCAAAGAGTGTTGGCTCTAATTGCTTGATTCTGTTGTTTGCCTTGGAGAGGTAAAATTCTAACTCTAGCGCATCTTTCACACAAGCTATAGTTTCAACTACTTTGTATTTACCACTGTGTTTACTAATGATTTGGATACTTATACTGCCGCTTGGGTTTTTTCTTTGACGTACAAACATATAAAATTGTAGCAAATATTGCAAATAACGTAATGCTAGACACCCAATCTCTAAAGTGAAATAGCGACCACATGGGGCCTAAAGAGGTGTGAACGTTGATTTTTGATTGTTTTTGAGAAAGTCAAGAGAAGCTATCACTGAAACAGATGGTAATACCCCTTCGCCTGCGGAGGATAAGGCATCTCCTCCTTCCCCTCCATCCGTAAACTCTGCGGAGTCATTATTTTAGGATTTATTAAACTTGTCTAGTGCCCAACGAGTCGCTAGACAAGTTATGTGCCTCGGAAAACTACTGTGAGGCTACCTGCTCGCCCAGCCAATCCACTTTTTCAGGGACTGTTCAAAATCACCTGCATGCTTAATTTTATTTTATTTACTTCGAATTGGTACATTAAAATTTGTATGAGATTTTGAGATGGCTTTCTTTTTTTGGTTTTTAATGTGAAATTGCAGTTCCAAGAGCCGTTTATCAATATTTTCTTTGCTTATCCACTCGCCATTTTCAACACTTTCCAAAATTCCTTGTTCATATGTATCCAGATTTGTCATTTTAATACTCTTTAAAACAGTAATTTATGAGTATGCCATATCGCAAAAAGCTTTTAGATTTCAGTCCTGCCGCGTCTATTTTTTATCTTCCTATACACCACCGGCATCAAGGCAAGCACTCCAAACAATGCCAACGCCAACGCCATTTGAGGAGTGAAAATGTCGCTTGCATTATCAATGTGTGAAAGCTGGCTACCTGCATACGTATAAGCAAAACCCCCGGGTATAATTCCCAGAAACGTGGTGATAAAAAATGTCTTGATGTCGATGCGTGTCAACCCACAAAACAGGTTGACCAAAAAGAACGGAAACACGGGAATGAGCCGCAAAGCAAAGAGGTAGCTGTACCCATCTTTTTCAAGTCCTGTATTGAATTTGGCCAGCTCTTTGGCATATTTTGTTTGCAGACTCTCCCCTAGCGCAAACCGCGCCACGTAAAAGCTAGCCACTGCCCCAAGGGTTGCTCCTAGTACGGCAAAAATGAGCCCGTAAAACGCCCCAAACATAAACCCTGCCGCCAATGAAAGCACCGTAGCAATAGGCAGCATCAGTGTCACTGAAAGGGCATAAAAAACCATGAGTCCAAGGGCGCTTAGCAAATAGTGCTCTTCCACAAACAGCAGCAAGGTTTCACGCTTGTTTTTGAGCATTTCAAAGGAGATGTACGCATCCCAGCCCATAACTCTCACCGCCACAATTACCCCCACAAATGCTACCAAAATCACCCATTTTCTACTCATTTTCTTCCCCTAAAAATCGTATTGCACTCCAGTCTAGCCCAACCCCAACTTTTGCTTCAGGCTCTTGTGGCCAAAACGCGCGCAAACCATTGGCAAACCGCACCAAAAATCGCCCATCCACATAATGTGCCTCTTCCACCTCCCACTGGACACCCAAAACGCTGGGCACAATCGCCCGAGGCGGCACATAGGCGTGGCACGGCGTTTTTACGCCTTCTATCTCAAACCCAAAGATATCATTTGCCCCGCTTTCAAGCTTCACCATTCCATGGGGTTCCATATATTTTGCAACACGGATTGATGTTGGGGATTCGTACAGCTCTTTGGGTGAGCCCATTTGAAGCATGTTGCCACGCTCAAGCACCATAAGTGTGTCACACAACCCAAAGGCTTCGTCTCTATCGTGCGTTACAAACACCACGGCTATATTTTTGTCTCTTGCGAGGGCGCGAATCATCTCCCCAAGCCCTTGGCGCAAAGTCGGATCTAATGCGCTAAAAGGCTCATCCATCAAAAGCACCTTTGGGTCAAACAGGAGCGCTTGGGCGATTCCCACACGTTGGCGCTCACCTCCACTAAGCTGCGAGGCTTTTGCACCCAAAAGATGCAAAGCTTGGGCGCTTTGCAGGGCTTTTTGTGTGCGCTCATCCCATGAAGATTTTGGGGCTTTTTTGGCACGCAACAAAAGCCGCAGATTCTCTTCCACATTCCACTCTTCCATCAACACAGGCGATTGGAACACCATCCCGATTTCGCGTAAATGTGGCGCTATTTCATGGAGCGGCTTATCGTCTAACCATATTTGGCCACTGCCTTGATTGAGCCCCGCTATGGCGTGTAGCAGTGTGCTTTTCCCAGCTCCAGATGCACCCAAAACTCCCAAAAACTTCCCCCCTTCAATGGAAAATTCTGGAATTTTAAGGACAAAATCCCCCTGATTCAACGCTAAACTCTTTACGTGTAAGGACGCCACAATTCCCCCTTTAAAGCCCATGCAATGACCACAATCACCATGGGAGCTAACATGACATACATCGCCCCATATCCAGCCGCGCCACCTAATTGTCCGCTATGAAGCAGTGGCACCATCTGAGTTGAGAGGGTCGGTCTAGGGCTTAGTAGCAGCGAGAGCATATATTGGGCCAGCGATACACTCATTCCAACTGCCGCCCCAGCCCCAAGAGATGGCGCCATCACGGGCAGATAAAAATATCTTAGTTGAACCCACAAATTACCCGAATGCAACCTTGCTTGCGCTTTTAATTTACCACTGATACGCCCATAAGAGAGCCTAAAGAAAAAGAGCATATAGGGCAAAACACTCAGCGCGTGCGCCAAAACCAAAGCCCCCTGCCCCAAGCTAAAGCGAATACTAAACCACGTTAACCCCATGCCCACTAAAAATGGCGGAGTTACTATCCCAAAAAGGGCTAAACCCCAAATAGTTTTAGGCAAATAAATGGAAATTATGCTTACCAAAAAAGCCAATAAAACGCTCGCAACCCCTAGCCACAAGCTCCAAATCAGGGCATCCCAAAACGCTTTGTTTGTAAATAGTTCGCCCAGGTTTGCCTCTTTTAGAAGCAATCCCAACGCTACAACCAACACCCCGACCACAAAAGCCAAAAAAAGATGCGCTCTCATGGTTTGAGCCTTTTGTCAACAAAACGGTAGAAGAGATAATACATCGGCGCCAAAGAAAGCATCACCAAAACCAGCCAACCGCTCATCATGTAGGCCTCCTTGGCACTGTCTTGAGCGAGTTTATGAAAGGTGTCGTGGATGACAACGGAGGGCATAGGCGAAATGCGCGAGCCGATTAAATAGGGGATTTCATACGCTCCTAACACATACGCGTGTATCACATACATGCCAACAACCATCGAAGCCCAGAGTTTAGGAACCAAGGTATGCATAAAAAACCCAAAAAGGCTTTTGCTGTGCAATCTGTACTGCACCCAAGCACTTGATTTGGAGGCCATCAAAGAAGGAATCCCTAGGAGGGTCAAAAAAGCCCCTGTTTTGATGCTATACGCTAGCACCAACCCCACGGATGAGCCCATGAGTGAGGGAAAAAACGCGCCTATAAAACCGCTTGGATAAAACCACAAAAACAGCACCAAAGCCATCACCGCGTAGGGGATAAAAACGGGCACGCTCAATCCCATTATCCATAGTGGGGTTAAAGATGAGCGCTTTACATGTAAAGACAAAAGAGCATATAAATTCAAATGCGCGATAAGCGCTGCTGCCAAAGCGACCAAGCCCCCCACCCAAAGGCCAAGCCAAAGTGCGGAGGCAAAAGACTCACTTAAGAGCATGCGCCTCCCACAACTCTTCCATGACTTCAATCAAAGCTGCGTCCATTTCGCTAATGGCGTCCTTGGCAAGTTCACCTTGAGGCAAAAGTGCTGGATGGGAGAAGTGAAACTTCTCACGCGCTTTTGGACTAAGGCGCGATAATTCAAGTACCGTATCATCACCCCAAACAGAAGGGTCTTGTTTTAAGCCCTGAGCCGTTGGCGAGAGCAAGAAATCTATCACTTTTTGGGCGATTTTGGGCTTGGAGGAGGTGATGGGAATGGCCATATAGTGCGTATTGGCAATGGAGGCGTTTTTAAACGTGGCGATTCGCGTCGACGCGGGAAAATCCCCTGAGTTTATCTTATTGACAACACTGGAGGGATGATAGGTGAAGGTAAACGCCACATCACCTTTGCCAAACAGTACATCTTGCATCGCGATATTGGCTGGCTGAAATCCATTGTTGTACATGTAAGGCTTCAGCGCTTTCAATGTTGCCCAAAACGCTTGGCTTTGGTTTTTGATGACATTTTCTTTAAAGCCCTCCTCTCCTTTTTCTTGCATCCAAAATGCCCGCACCAAGGCACTTGCGGTAAAATCAGGCAAAAGCGGGTAGGTAAATTGGCCTGGATTTTCCTTGGCCCAAACGACGAGCTCGTCCAAGCTGCGAGGCGGATTTGGGGTTTTAGCGCTGTCATACACCAGCACCAATTGCGCCCTACCAAAAGGCGCTTCAAGCCCGTCAATTGGCTCTCCAAAGTCTACATGTAAGGTTTCATCTTCACGATTTATATAGTTTCTATAGTTTGGCAAATTTTCCAAAAATGGTCCGTGTAAAAGTCCAAGCGCTTTGGCCAGTTTAAAATTCTCTCCATTTATCCACAGCACATCCACATCACCCGTTTTGTCTGCGTTTTTTTCCATTTGTATTTTACGCAAAATCGTTTTTGGGTCTTCGATGGGCACACGCTTTAGCGCGATTCCCTCTTTTTGTTTAAGGGCTGGGATAATATGCTCATCCATATAAGCATTCACCGCCGCGCTTCCGCCCCACATATAAATCGACGCACTTTGTGCCAAGGCGACCAAAGGCAAAAGTCCCAAAAGTCCAACTATTCGCATGCTTATCCTTCTAATTTTGTAATCATTCGTTTGGTTTTGTAGCGATTTATCCATGAAGTGATGGTCGTCAGTGTAGGTTGTTTCATGGCACTAGCCACCTTCTCATCAAACAACAAATCCAAAAGATGCACCCCATTTTTGCCCCCACGACTCATGGAGTGGCAGCACTCTTGGCAGTAGCTAATGATGGTCTCACAATTCGTTTGATTGGCACGCTTCACCATCTGCTCGCGAGAAAGCTTTGGGTTGGTCAGGGCCAGCATCCCGCCACTGCCGCAACACTGGGTTTTATCGCGGTTAAATTTAAATTCCTCAAAAGGGAGCTTGATAGTATGCAAAATTTTACGCACGGCATCCTGAAGTGGTCTTTCGTGGCGCGTAGGACACGGGTCATGCAATGCCACAGGCTGGACATGGCTAAAATCCTGCGCGGGCACGCCAATGTCTGCTAAAATCTCATACAATGAGACTGTGTTAACGTGGGGTGAGAGGGTTTTTAAGCTCATGTAGCAATTCTCACATGCCGTCACCACGGTGTCTACCCCAAGTCTCGCGATATCGTTTTCTAGCAACCCATAGTATCTCTCAAAGCGCTCCATATCACCCACCACACGCATAGGCTTGCCACAACACTGCATGAGCACATTGATGCCCGGAAGCTTTTCCTGCAAATGCTGGATGATAGATTTCACAAGCGTTGGTGAGTAGGAACTCAGTGCGCAACCAGGCATAAATGCCATGGTTGAATAATCACGGGTGCGAAACTTTTTAATAGCCGTAAAGGGTTTTGAAAAGCTCAAGACTTGATGAAACAGCACCGCGCGATAGCCGTAATTTTTCAGCTCCGTGGGAGCAAGCTCCACTTTGCGCTTACCAAAATACTCTTCAATACTAATATCCTTAGGACACACATGGGCGCAATACCCACACGCCGCACAAGAAAAGGCCACAGAAGCGGGAGATTCTTTGATGGTTTCAAGGAGGGTTTTTGGAGAGTCCGTAAACTCCCCCATCATCAAACACCCCTTCATACACGCTTTACAGTCGATGCACTCGGTTAAGGGGTTCATTGTTGGACGAGTACGTCGCTGATTTTAGCACGAGGCCATTTTTCTTGACCGCCTTTAAGGGTAAATACATTGGCTTCATTGATGCCGTTTTCCACAAGGTAATCATATGCTCTATCCGCACCGCCGCCGCCACGTGGACAGACAACGATAACCTTTTGGTCAGGTTTAATATCAGCCATTATCGCTGCGATTTTTGCTTTATCTTCCGCACTTTTTACCGGGTACGCATAGGTAGCCACCGCGCCTTTGAGGTGCTCTTTGTCAAAGCCAGCTTTTTCTTGGATGTCCACCAGCACAATAGACTCGGGCGCCGTACGTATAAGCTCCGCCGTCTCTTTGGCCGTGATGTAGTTATAGTCCTTGCCAAAAAACCCAAATAAGGCACCTTGAAATGCCACCATAAGCCCAAGCACCACTGCTACTGTACGCAATAGTTTCATGAAAACTCCTCAATGATAGTACATGTAAATGGGGGGGGGTTACAACAGCGTGCAAAGATTGTGAGAGAAAACATGCAACCGTGTTGTACGCTCAAGCCTTGAGCCTGTACATGATTGGGGGAATTATAAAGCCCCCAAACTTAAAGGGTGGTTAATAGCTCATCTTTCGCACCTAAATCCCAACAATTCTTGAGTTGTGCTTCGTAATGTGGCGATTATACTGGTAAAATCCTTATTGCTCTTTACAATCTCATCAATGTGAGCTATTTTGTCCATAATCTCTATAAACGCTTGCATAGCGATAGAGAGGGTATAGAGTTCACACTCTAAATCTTTAAACAACCCACCGATGGTTTTTGGTTCATGGCTGATTCTATTGATGTAACTGACAATATTATATGCAAAGAACGAAAGGGTCATTCTCGCAATAAGCGCTTCATAGATTCTATTCTCCTCTTGACCAAACCCAAAGTGTTCTCTTAGCTCTTTGTAGCCTTGCTCTATATCCCACCTGCGTTTATAAATCTCAATAATCTCTTCATCACTAATCTCCAAATCAGTAGAAGCAATAGGGATGAGATTATCTGTGGTTTTAATAAAAACAATTTTGAGGCTGCCTGCGTTTTTGTGCTCCACCACAACTGAGAAATAGGTAAAGTGAATCTTTTTACCGTATTTTCCTTGCTTGGTACTTTCGAGGTTTTTCTGTTTTTCATAAATGGCATTAAGGCTTTTCTCTTTGCCTCTAAAATTCCAAATCTTATTGTTGTTGGCAATTCTTGAGACAACCCTCAATCCCAAGTCGTTCATCTGTTTGATAAATGCGGGCTTACTGTACCAGCTGTCCACAAGGAGGTAATCAGCTTGTATGCCTGAGTTTACGGCCCTTTTTACCATATCTAGGGCTATCTCTGATTTGCCTTTCATGATTTCTAATCTTCGCTTGTAAGCGGTGGTTCTAAAGTCTAACTCCCCTGTAAACTCTTCAACCTTTACGCGTGTATAGTTGCCCATAGCAATCGAAAAGTCAAGCATGAAATTAGAGTAGCTATCACTATAATTTAAAGAAACTACATTGATTCCTCTGATGGTTCTTTTCTCTTTATTGCTCCAAAGTCCATCACGGCTTCCCTCTACATATTTGCCTGTCTTGCCCTCAACCGTATCATCTACAATAAAGACTTTCACTGAACTTGCATCTTGGACTTTATGTAAAAGCTTGATCATTTTTAGGGTACTTAAAGAGAGGAGTTTTCTCCAGTTGTAGCCACTGTTTTGTAGGAGTCTGTAGTAGGTGTCTTTTTTAAAGCTATCCTTGCTTTGATTCCTAAACGAAGCTATCTTTTTGTTCATCACCAGCATGTAGACAAAGTGCAATACGACAAGATAAGGAGCTACTCCTTCTCTTTTTTTGATAAAGTTGGCATGTTTTAGAATACTCTTGAAGTTTAAAAGCTGTAGTGTTTGATAGATTGGGTTTTTAAGGGTTGTATCGATGGCTGCTACGATTTGTTCTTGAAGGTTCATGGGCTATATTCTTTCTTTTTATTATAGCTAAAAGTCCCTAATACAGGGCTTTAGTGAACTTATTTCATATGTCAAGATAGACGATATCACTATTGCAAACATTCGCAAAGGTGGTTTTTTTGGGCTGTATTTTTGTTGGGATTAGGTGCGAAAGCTCAGAAACTTAATTTAAAAACTAAATATGTTTCTTAAGATATTCAATATTTTTAGATCTCCTTTTTCAAGTACCTCTGTTGCTAGTTCTTTATCTTTTATCCAGATATCTCCATCCATGTTACCTTGCTCTATGTCGCCTAGAAACTTCTGATTAGCCATTGTGCTCGTTGTGGTTTATGCAACGGGTTGGCACAAAGGGCACTGGGTGGTGGCTAAAGTTTTACCCGATTGACACAGTTTTGAACAGTCCCGATCAATGAGGAAATTGTGCCATTTCTTGCGTTTATTGAAGAGTCATTTCTAAAGAAAACATACTCACCTTTTCTTCCTTAGTATTAATTGTTTACATAAATGTCTTTTAGTGAATTTCTAATAGCCAAAATTTCGTCTAAATTATCAAAAAAGATCTCCACAAGTTTTGGGTCAAAATGTTTTCCACTCTGTTCTTTGATGAGCGCAAAAATTTTATCATCTGGCCAAGCTTGCTTATAGACCCTATCGCTAGAAAGGGCATCAAAAACATCTGCTATGGCTGTAATTCTCCCATAGATATGGATTGTCTCGCCACTTAAACCTAGCGGATAGCCACTTCCATCCCATTTTTCATGATGTTGTTGCGCTACAATTGAAGCTGCTTTGAGAATACGTCTATTGGAATTTTTCAATATCTCGAACCCTATGGCCGCATGGGTTTTCATCACCTCAAATTCTTCGGGTGTATGCTTACCTGGTTTGTTGAGTATCTGGTCTGGAATTGCTATTTTCCCTATGTCATGCATGGGGCTTGCAAGCTTCAGCAGCTGGACCTCTTCCTGGTTTAGTCCATAGCGATGAGCTAAGATTTCACTATAGAGTGCTACGCGCTTGACGTGATTACCCGTCTCCTTGCTACGGGTCTCTGCGATTTCACCCATCGTGTAGACAACTTCTTTTTGAGTGGTTATGATTTCATCATTTAGTGCATTGACCTTGGCGATACCTTGATCGATCTCTTGACCCATAGCCCTTATGGCTGATGAGATTTCACCCAGCTCATCAGCTCTGCAAAGGTCGATATCTACTATGTAAGAGCCGCTTTGAATTTTATCGATGGATTCTAAAATTGTTTCTGTATCTTCTTTGAGCATTTCACCAAAAACTTTTGCACAAACAAGAGCCACCGAAACAAAGAGTGCTATAAGGTAGATCATATCATTTACAAGCTGCTCTCCATATGTGCCAAGTTCCTGGTAGCGAGAAAGCACTAGCAGCAATACAACAGCAGGGGCGACTGTTAGCACAAAAAAGCTTTCGACCATTCTGTGGGAGATTTTTTCATTGAATACATAGTACTGTACGTTGGTTGCAAGCATTTTGTATCTTTTTTCATAAATAGAATATTCAAGTTGTGCCAATATCCCTGCGCCAAGAATTACGTAGCCACCAAAAAATTTAATATGACTTGAGAGTGAAAAATCAGGATATTTGAAATAGTGCAATAAAAAAGCAAAGAAACCAGCCAAAACCCACGAAGAAATAGAGAGATAATACATGTGACGTGGCAGCGACAATGTGCCTAGAGGCCTAGGAAAGCAAAAGTGCAGTAGCTCGCGCACAACAAGATGTGCACAAAAAACAAAAAATAGATTCAGCAAAAGCTCATCTTGGCTAAGGTTGGTCAAAAATGAGGAGACATTTTGAGAATACTTTAAAGAAAATACCAACATAGACAGGGATATAAGATAAACTAAAAATCTTACCTTTTTACCCATAAGCTCGTTGGCACTGATGCTGCTTGCTATCATTTTATTATACTCCTCATAATACTAGGTATGATACTAAAGCGACTTGTGTGAAATTTTATCAAAAACAACACCACAAGAAGATAAAAAATCCAAAAAAAGCTCTACGGTTACGTTTGAATCAGCGCCTTTATGCTCTTTCTTGCTTCCATGGTGGCCTTTTTGCTTTTTTCTAACAAAAAGTGCATCTTTTGTTTTCCTGTTTTGGCATGTCTGATATGGCACGTGTATTGGTCTGCGGCCCTATCATATACCCAACCCTCTTCGAGTGGCTCATATGGGCTTATTATTGCTTTTTGCCATTCAACTTGTATATCATCAAGTTCTGATTGATCAAAAAACATTGGAATAGCGGTAGAGATTTTTTTCTCATGCGCATAACGAAAGTCTTCTTTTTCAAATGCATACTGATCAACGATATTTCCTAAGAATGCTTTTGTTTCATTTTCTCCAATCACAATTTCAAGTAGCTCTCTATTTTGGACAGCCGCTATAAGTTCTACTTTTTTCTCACGAAATACATCCACAAAAGGCACAGATTTTTTTGTGACTGAGCGCTGAAATTCATCTATGACTAGACTCACGGGAGAGTTGCTATTTAAGCGTTTTGCTAGACGTGAATACAATAAATGCATCATGACCTCATTTAGTCTTTTTGGCATATCATCCGCCCTGAATAGGACAATTTTATTCTCACCCAAAAGAGATAGAATGTCTTCTGTGCCATTCAACCCCGAAGTACTAAAGGTCAGCAAAAGACTGTGCATTTGAAACTGCACGCCTCCGTTTCCTGCTGCAGGGGTATCATTATCAAAACTCTCATAAAAAGCTTCTATCTTGTCTGCGTGATCCAAAATGAGCTTAGTATATTTTTCAATCAGCCGGTAGGATGCGGGCGAGATGCGCTTGGCTACATTTGATAAATTTATCTCAGAAAACTCATCGCACAGTTTTCTTAGCTTTGTTTCGAAATCTTCAAAGCCAGATTTTTTACGTGATGCCTCGATCATCGTTTGCACATTAAAAGGCAAGGGTTGGTCTATATTAAGACCAATAGACTTGCCAATACTAACCAGGTGGGCGCTAAGCATCAATGCTTCATAAAGAATACCAATCATATTCAAAGAGCTTGTTGACCAAAATTTTTCTTTTTCTTCTCCACACAAAAGCTCTAATCCTTCTAAAAAAAGCGATTTACTCACGCCTGCTAATATATTGATCTCATGGCCCCAAGGTGTGCCTATCTCTACCACATCCTTCAATCTTCCTAATTCATGGGCAACAGCTTTTACTTGTGGGTGTAAGGTGCCTTTGTAGTCTAAAACAAATATGCCATGCTTTTGTTTTATTCTCTCTTTAATATTTGGCAAGATAAAAGAAGATGTTTTTCCGCATCCTGTCTCCCCAAAACACATAGCATGACGAAAACCATATGGCACTGTGGGGGATTTTTCACTGGGTGCACTTTTGATAAAGCCTGTTGTCATTGCATCACCTCCTAAGCTAGATGGTGAAATGATGCGATAGGTGCGCGACAGGATGTGTCGCATAAAGATTGGCTTTGTTGTCGGGATTGCTTTTTTTGTTTTGAGTCAACCCTAGATAAGCGGTCTAAAAATCACTTTTTTGGAAAATGTGAGAGGGTTTTAAGTATCATGCAAAACAGATTGAGGGCAAATTTTCTTAATACAAAAACCCAAACAACCAAAGTGGTATCTTCTTATCAAATCCAATTTCAATATTATCTGCCACCGCATATCCCTTTTGACCTTCTAATTGACCAGTATCCTTAGAGGCTCCACCTACTTCGAATACCAATGTATCATCAACAATAAAATCTCCTCTATCATGATAATGCACTTGATGAGCAAGCCCAACCTGAGATACAAAATAACTCTCTCTTATTGAGCCAATATTAGAGTTTGCACAAAGTATAGTAAAAAGATTTGGATTATCCAAAAGGAGTTTATCAGGACGGTTTACAGCCCTCATGCCAATGCCACCTCTAACGATATGGATTAAACTACCCGCATCCATTCGTTCTAGGTATTTTTGAAGCGTTGGCCATGAAGCCCCAACAGCAGAGCTTAGTTTTGAAATATTAAGCTCATAGGGCTGCGAGCTACAAAGCATATAGATAATTTTTTTGAGTTTATCAAGCTTTGAAGGGTCGATATTGTAGATGCCACAAAGGTCAGAATCTATTGTAACATTGATAACCTCTAAAAGCTTTGAGGGATAATCCATGCGTGATTCTTGGAAAAATGGATAACACCCATATTTGCAATAATTAGCAAACTGCTCCAAGGGTCTTGTCTTTTTCATTATGGATGCTGCTATATCTTCATGATTTGATACTATTTCATCCAAATTAAAACTTTTGAATGTTTGCTTGGTTTCTAGTTCGCAAAACTCCCTTAGAGATAAAACGCCAAGGGTGTGGATAACTGCCCTACGAGAGAGGTCGCCACTCTCATGTTCAATTTGGAGAGCCGATGAGCCACTAAATATTACTTGCAAATCAAATACATCATAGATTGCTTTGAGTTCACTAGAAAAGTTTGGTGATTTATGAATCTCATCAATGATAAGCAACCGTCCACCTCTGGCATAAAAACTTTCTGCTACTTCATATAAACTCACTCCACTCATGGCAGGATGATCACAACTTAGGTATAAAATCTTCGACGAGCCTAAATCTAAACTATTTGCATATTGTAATAGTATGGTACTTTTACCAGTGCCCCTTGCGCCTTTTATGCCTATTAGTTTAGAGTTAAAATCAATTTTTGAATAAAGATATCGTTTATATTCAGGAGTTTCACGGATAAGTATTTGAGCTGATATTTTTTGAAGTGTTTCTAAATTCATATGGATACCTTATTAAATTGTAT
>LSQX01050803.1_pt2 | contig 18008 bp, 24 predicted proteins | sample 654561 | NCBI WGS metagenome assembly LSQX01 (sample SAMN04489861, study PRJNA283612) | anaerobic digester metagenome | isolation source: 4 biogas reactors fed with cattle manure at either 37C or 55C with and... | place: Denmark: Kongens Lyngby | collected 2014
CTTCAATCTGCATTATCTCTTAATTTACATCCCTCGTTACTAGCATCAGTACACAATCTAATTCGTATTAGAAAGTCTTCTTGTACAACCTTCTATTATCTAACTGGAAGACTCTCTCAGTAAACTCCCCTGGTTCAATATTATTTAACGCTTCTTCAAAATCAAACATTTTTGCATCTATCATATCAAGATAGTGAAGCATTTCTGCCTCAGGAAAAAGTGGTTTCTTTGGGCTGCCAAAATCCGCTTCATAGTGATGTGATAGTGACATATGCTGAAGCATCAGCATTTTCTCATCATTAATTCCAAGCTGCTTGCACTTCTCAGCGATTGTAATTGTTCCCATAACCAAATGTCCTAGCATCTGTCCTTCAAGTGAATATCCAGGTGACACTCCGTTCTGATCAGACATAATCTCTGTAAGCTTCTCTATATCGTGAAGTGTGACACCTGCCAGAAGCAAGTCTCTATTTAAGTAAGTATAGATTTCACACAGCTTCTCGCCAGACATCATCATCCTTTTAACATGGTAAAGCAGCCCGCCATATTCCGCATGGTGATTACGCATAGCTGCTGGATAATACAATAGTTTCTCTTTGTTTTCTTCATAAAATGCCATACATACTGATTTTAGTTCCTCGTCCTCAAAGGACTGAATCTTACCAACAATATAGTTATACATCTCCTCAGATGGCTCTGGTGCCGCCTTAAAAAGATCTGCGCGAGAATAGTCCGCGCCTTCCATCACTGGTTGCATAACATCTATACTCAATTGAGACGCGCCGTTGAACTCCTTAACCTTTCCTTCAACGTAAACTATATCTCCGGCCTTGAGACCTTCAAGAAAACCCTTCTCGCTAGAAAGAAGAGTCCACTTCTTTGAATTTATCTGTCCAGTTGCATCAGATAAATCGACATTCAGATAGTGCTTTCCGGCACCGCCTACCTTAATATCAGCTTTTATTACAACAAAATAGTCGCCTACTGAATCGCCTACTTTAAAATCCTTGATGCTATATCTCATTTGATTCTCCTAACTCTCAAAAAATTCTCTTTATTATTTGCTGTTTCCTGCAAAAATTTATTTGTATATATTCTATCATACGGTCGTTATTTCTTCTATCAAATATGCGTTTGTGGTATGATAATTGAGTAGTTTAATTCTTGAAAAGCTCGGAGGTATATAAAATGAATTTCGATACTGCAAAAGCAGTTACTGCAACCGTAGAATATATTCAAAATTGGTTTGAAGAAAATGGTAAGGGATGCAATGCAATTATTGGTATCAGCGGAGGTAAGGATAGCTCCATTGCTGCAGCTCTTTGTGCAAAGGCTCTTGGCCCAGACAGGGTTATTGGAGTAATGATGCCTAACGGAGACCAAAGCGATATAGATATGGCAGAACTTCTAATTCATCACCTTGGGATTAACCAATATACTGTAAATATCAAGGGCGCCTATGACTCAATGCTTGAAGAATTAAATAATGCAAATATTACTGTTGGAAAAGACACTATAATTAATCTTGCGCCAAGATTAAGAATGTCTACTCTTTATGCAGTAGGGCAATCTTTGAATGGTCGTGTTATAAATACTTGCAATCTTTCCGAGGACTGGGTAGGTTACTCAACTAGATATGGAGATTCTGTTGGTGATGTGAGCATAATATCAAGCTTTACAACGGCAGAGATTAGAGCTATGGGAAGAGAACTAGGGTTACCAAGCGCACTTGTTGACAAGGTTCCTTCAGATGGCCTAAGTGGAATGTCAGACGAAGATAAACTAGGCTTCACTTACGAAGTTTTAGATAGATATATTAGAACTGGGGAAATCGAAGATTTAACTATTAAAGAAAGAATCGATTACCTTCATGATAGAAATCTATTCAAACTAAGATTTATGGACTGCTTCGTATATGAGGGTTAGTAGATAATTCCTGCCAGCTAATGAGAATAAAGTGTATGCAAAAAACATCTAGATAACAATTGTCTAGATGTTTTTTCATACATAGCTATTTGAGGTTCCGCATGTTTTATTTATCAATATAAATATCTCTTCTATGTCCCACATTAAGAACCAATATTATTATCTCTGAATCGTTGATATCTGCAATTAGTCGATAATCTCCAATTCTATATCTCCATTGTCCATTTCGATCAGCTGTTAACCCCTTACCATGTTGTCTTGGATTCTCACAGTCGACTAAGTTTTTCTCAATCCATCCAACAATTAATGCTCTTGTGTGTTTGTCTAGTTTTTTTAAATCTTTAATTGCTTGCTTGGTGTATTTTACAGAAAATTTCATTAATCTAACTCCAGCATTTTCTTAGCTTCATCATGTGAATAGCTAACAGGGTTAGCATTATACTCCGCTATTGCCTTTTCATAGACTTTTAGGTCATATTCGTTTTCAATTCGTTCCATAACGGACTGCCTCATTAATTCTGAAACACTAATATGATTTAATTCTGCATATTTCTTTATAAGCAATGTATCCTCATCACTAAGCCTCAATGATAGTGTCATGTCAGCACCCCCTCTTCTCTTGTAATACATTGTATTACAAGAGCGTGATTTTGTCAATTGTATTACATTTGTTGTCAGAAGTTTTCATTCGCTTATCTTTCACTGGCTCCTATGTACTCGTATATCCCTGACATTTTTTCACTCTTGAATATTCTAGATAAGCTTTTTATTCTATCATATATCTCAAGGCGCTTATTATCACATAATTCGACTTCTCTGTCAGATACTCCTTTTAATAATTCTTGAAGTTTATCGCTTTCAACTAATTCGCCAGCACTTATGCAATCGTGCTGAATATCTCTTATCATAGAATATACAAAATCAGCTTGATTTGTGTTAGTATTCATTTCAATCTTTTTGATTGACTCAATTGTTTTGCCACACATTCTTGCCAATTCTACTTCTTTAGTTTTAGGTTCATTATCCACATCAAATAATTCTTTTAATTTATTATCAAAATCTACCGAAACAATATTTTTTGTTCTACTTAAATCGTACTCAACGAAATTCCGAGCTAAATCTGCTTCGGACATTTCTATGTCATTTTCTCGCATATAGCGCATAACGACTTTCTTGCCTTCTTTCCCATATGCTGGGAAAAAAGCTCCTTGACACATGACCAAACACTCTGCCAAATCAGCATTTAAACTAAGACCTCTTGCAATATTTCCTCCCATTATTCTGGCAACTTGCTGATATCCTCTTTCGCTTTTAGCTAAACCAACTTCTGACTTAGATTGTAAAGTGTTCCACATTTTCGACGTTTCTATTCCAACATTTAATTTTCTATAGTATTCGTCAATATTTTTTACTTCTATCAATTCAATCATTCGAACCTCCAATATATGATATACCTCGATTATACCACCTTCATTTTCCTTGCGGAAAACAGAATGTCCAAAAAAAAGAAAAGCCAGTCTACCGGCGACTTGCAATCGCTTGTAGACTGGCATATTTCCAATTTTCTGGTCTTCATAGTACCATTTATCAAAGAGAATTGCTTTTCTATTCTATTTCTCTTTCAACCTTTCAATAACAGTTGAATATCCGCCGTCCCCGAATTGCAAGCACTTATTAACTCTGCTAATTGTCGCTGAGCTGCAGCCAGTCTGCTGAGTTATTTCACTGAACACTTTTTTCTCATCAAGCATCCTTGCAACCTTAAGCCTAGCCGCCATGTCGCGAATCTCTTTGATAGTACACACATCATCAAGGAATGCCTCGCACTCCTCTTCTGTTTCAAGAGCGATAAAAGCTTTATATAAGTCCTTAATATTCTTTTTCTCTTGCTCGCTAATCATGTCTATCCCCTCCTTACAGGGCCCTTCTTACCGAATTTCTTCTTTGTTTTATTCTTCATAATTGAGAATCCAAAGAAGCCAAGTTTTCTTCTCTCAATCTTATAATAACTTCCATGCGTAAGTGTTACAAGTCCCATTTCTCCGAGTCTATATGCTCCGTCTTCATCAATGTAGTCCTCTGCTATATGAACAGCTAATATTTCCGCCATGAACATATCATGACTTGGTAGCTCCTTTATCTCAAAAACCTTGCACTCTAAACTTATTGGAGCCTCTGCAATCATTGGGGCGCCTACTTCGTCTGCCTGCACTTTTGTAAGCGACATCGCTCCAAACTTATCGACCAATTCGCCAGACTTTACTCCACAGAAATCCATTGCCTTTACCAAGTCTTCGTTAACTAGATTGATCACAAACTCTCTGTTTTCATCAATAATGTGATGCGAAAATCTCTCTTTCTTAATTGAAACATAAGTCATTGGAGGATCTGAATTAATAATCCCTGTCCACGCCGCTGTAATAATATTGCTTTCCTCCATGTTGCCACATGAAACCATTGCAACTGGAAGTGGGTACAGTAGCGTGCTTGCTTTAGTTTTTATCTTATTATATTTTTTCATAATACACCTCGTTACTATTCCTCCATTTGGTACGCTATCTAGATCTCAAGTTGGGATTCTACCTAGTTCTCACTTTGGTACTCTTCTTGAGCCTCTATTTGATTAGGGAACATGCGGTTAAGTTTATCAAGCACATCAGTAAAATACTTTGGAAGCGGGCTTTCAAATTCCATATATTCCCCGCTTGTTGGGTGGATAAAGCCAAGAACTCCTGCGTGAAGGAGCTGCCCATCCTTAACAAACTTCTGTTTTCTAGGACCATAGAGCAAATCTCCAACTAGCGGATGGCTTATGTACGCCATATGAACTCTAATTTGGTGTGTTCTTCCCGTCTCAAGCCTTGCTTTTACCAAAGTATATTTCCCATATCTTTTTATAACATGAATATGAGTAACAGCATCTCTTGGGGCAGAGCCATTAACTGCTCTTCTAAGCCTATTTCTCTCGTCTCTGCCTATTGGCTTATCGATTGTAATATCATCTTCAACAATATTGTCATATACTAGGGCTGTATATTCTCTCCTGCAGCTATGATTCTTTAGCTGTGCAGCGAGACTTTCATGCGCATTATTGTTCTTCGCTACCATCAACAGTCCGCTGGTATCCTTATCGATTCTATGGACAATACCCGGTCTATCGCTATCATTTATTGAAGAAAGCGAGTCACCGCAATAATTTAACAACGCATTAACTAAGGTTCCATTGGCAGTGCCTGCACCTGGATGAACGACCATCCCTCGTGGTTTATCTACAACGAGAACATCATCATCCTCATATACGATATCTAAAGCGATATCTTCTGGCTCTACGCTGTTTTCTTCCGGTTCAGGAATATCCACTTCAATTTCATCGCTGGTTTTTACTTTGTATTTCTTGCTGGATTGCTTATCGCCATTGACAAGAATATTTCCACCTAAAACAAGCTGTTGCGCACAGCTTCTCGATATTGTATCTAGCCTTGATGAAACATATACATCTAGCCTTTGTCCAGCATCTAACTGCTCTACGATAAGCTTCATTATCTGTCCTCCTTATCAAAGAACATAATATACACTATTAAGATTATACATCCACATGTAATAAAAATATCTGCCACATTGAAGACTGCAAACGACCCAACAGAAAACATGTCGGTAACATAACCTACAAATAATCTATCAAGCAGATTCGAAAGTCCCCCTCCAATTATTGAGGCGAGGCATATAATAATATATTTACAGCTATTACTTTTCTTAACTTCTGAAACCAAATAAAAGGAGCATACGATTAATAGTACGCTCGTAAGCCCCAAAGTAATCCACTCATTGCTTTCAAACATACTAAAAGATGTACCCGTGTTGCGAACAAACACAATGCGGAAAAAATTCCCTATCACGGGTAAGCTCTCGCCACTAGAAAGTGTGGATCGTATTATGATTTTAACAATCTGGTCTAGAATAGTAATGCCAGAAATTATCGCAATCGGCATATTACTACTTTAGAATAATTGTATCGTTAATCTGATTTTGTTCCTGAGCCATTCTCTTAAGGCTATCAGACAAGTCAGAAATTGTTGCATGCTCTTCATCTACTGCTGTTGAAGCTGGTGCAACTGAGACTGTTGCTCTCTTAGCTACCTGAGGTTCTGATGGAACTGTAAGTGTATCCTGCTTAACAACTTTCTCATCACCTGTTGTGCTTATTTCTGCACTGATTTCTGGGATATCGCTTCTATCGATATCTTTGAGTAAATCATATTCATCTTGAGCAAGCTTATCTATCTCACTCTGAAGCATTGTTTTATAATTAGCCCTTAGTCTTTCAACCTTACTGATAAGTGTAAGATGCTCTTCGTTAAGCTTCTTAACAGTCATCTTAGCATCAAGAATCATGTTCTCTGCTTCAAGTTCAGCGTCTCCCATGATTAGCTCAGCTCTTCTCTCTGCACTTGCAGAAATATCAGCCATAAGCTTCTTAGCTGTTTCAAGAGTATCTAGCATAGCAGAATCAGACTTCTGTGCTTCAGCAAGCTGCTTCTCAATTGTCTTAATCTTGTGAGCCATGCTTCTGTTATCATTAAGTACCTTCTCATAGTCCATTGCGATTAGGTCTAGGAACTCATCAACCTCTCTTGAATTATAGCCCTTCTTATCACGGCTAAATTCTTTTTTATCAATATCAATTGGCATAATCATATAGCAATACCTTACCTTTCTTTTCTTAGTGTTTATAATTTAGAACAGTACAACACCTACGATACTAATCAATATATTCGATATAAGTTCAATTGCAAAATATGCAATCAATACTGACCAGTCAATCATCATACCTTGTCCAAAAAAACGATTCTGAATCGCTCTAATTGGCGCGACCATCGGTTCTGTAAATTGAATAACAGCTTGATAAATCTTTCCCACTGTTGAATATGGGTCTCTAACAACCCAGCTCATCAATGCTCTTACAATCAGCATAAGCTGAAGCGCTCCACAGAAAAGCCTTATGGCTTTAATTATCAGAATTCCCATCTAGTACACTACCCCCACGGATTCTCTTCTTCCCTCGCCTTTGCAACTGGAGCAGCATTTGTATACTCTCTGTTGACCTGCGCGGATACATTAACATTAGCTGGAGAGAAAATTACAATATTCTGAGTAATCTTCTGCGCAGTTCCGTCAAGAGCATAAGTCGATCCAGAAAGGAAATTGAACATCTTGTTAGCAAGTACTGACTCAACCTTCTCTAGATTCACAATAACAGGCTTACGAGCTTTCAAGTTGTCCACTAGCTTTATACACTCCTCAAAACTCTTTGGTTCAATAACGATCATTTTGAACTGCCCTGACCCGTTATATGATTGCTTCACTGTTGTCTCAGGGACTTTCATGCTTGGCGACATTAATGGCGCAACAACCTCATAAGGCTTATCTACCTTAGTGTTGATTCCAGTCATTACAGGATCAATCTTAAGTGGTGTCCCTGGCTCCTCAAATGCTGGTTTATCTTCAAGTTTCTTTCTCTCTAGATCAATTTCATCCTGATCAATTTCGAAATCGTCATCATCAAAATCAAGACCCATCATTTTCTTTGCTGCATCAAAAAACCCCATACGCATCCTCCATATAAAACAGATATATTATATTATTTTATACACAGCTCAGTGTGTAGAACTTGTGTATTATTTGCTTATCTATAGTTTCTTGGCCCAAAAATTGAGCTTCCAACTCGTACCATTGTTGAACCTTCCTCAATAGCTACTTCAAAATCAGAAGACATTCCCATGGAAAGAACCGTTGCATCTAGATGTTCTCTATCTGTGCTGAGCTCATTTAATCCCTCAAAAATCTGTCTCGCCTCAGCAAAATATGGTCTTACATCTTCAGGCGATTCAGCAGCAGGTGGAATGCACATCAACCCGCACACCTTAATATTCTCGCAAGTGCTAATGATTTCTGATACGACTTCTCTAGCTTTGCTTGGTTCTATGCCAGTCTTAGTAGCCTCCATCGCCGAATTAATCTGCACCAATACAGGAACTACTCTTCCAATTGCCTTCGCTCTCTTATCAATCTCTTTCGCCAAATGGATTGAGTCAACGGAATGAATCAAGTCAACTTTATCAACAATAAACTTAACCTTGTTTGTTTGCAAATGACCAATCATGTGCCAGCTAGCATCAGGGATTGAATCATATTTATCCATTATCTCTTGAACTTTATTCTCGCCAAGAGCAACTGCTCCTGCTCGAACAACTTCCTTAACCTCATCAATCGTTCTTGTCTTTGTTACCGCCATTAGAGTGACATCTCTAGGATCTCGTCCACTTCTTATCGCAGCACTATTCTTTTTATCTAAAATCTCTTGATACTTAGTTTCAATACTCATTTTTTATTAATCTTTTCTATTCTGCTTCTATCAAATGAAATTCTACTCAGTACTCTCTGTAGCTTCTTTCAAATCAGCTTTGTCTGGGTTGGTCAAAATCTCGTCATACACTTTTATTGTATTAACATAGTTGCCATCCGCATCCATAAAGATGCTATCACAGACTGCTGACTGTTCTCCATCATCTGCAAGAATTCCAATTCTGACAAACTCCTTATATCCTAGGTTATTCTTAATGATAACGCCCTTATTACCTTCATACTCTACAATACTATTATTGTTTACAACTAGGCCGCTTGCACTCGCCGTTGTAACCTTTATATCCATAGTGCGTGAAGTCAGATAATTCTTAACAAACACATCGCAACAAAGCTCAATTCTTGAAGAAGACTTTCCCTTTTTTACTGAACTAACACTCGCCGTTAAAGATTCCTTGCCGATTTCAAGGTCTACAGAATCTCCTTCAGCATATTGCTCCGCGTCATCATTCTTAACATAAAAGACAAGCCACCAATCACCATTGGCCGTAACCTTAAATAAAGGCTCGCTCTTTGCACATTTACCAGTGACAGTTTCTTCAGAAGAGAACGAGGAGAAAGTATCTAAATCGCTCTTCTTAAGATTCTCTAAATTTGCATTGCTTAATATGTATTCAGCGCCATCAACAGAATATGTTACATATCCTGCTACAGTAGACACCCCAGCCTCTGAGCTAGTCGCACTATCTCCTAAATTCGTCTTTATATTCTTATACTTCTCGTTAAACTCTTCATTGCCCTTGCCGTCAATTGTAACGATTTGCTGATTTGCTCTTACCAGTTCTGACTCTTCAGCAAGTCTCTCAACAGTCCCAGCCTTGCTAGAAAGGAAAACCGTTTCTTCACGCAAAACATAGGCGCTTGTTTCAACTGACTTCTCTATAGTTCCATTCTTTGCTACATAAGTTCTTTCCATAGCTCCCATTAAATATGGCACTACGTAAATCAACAAAATGCATATTATAATCGCAACTATATATATAATAAAATACTTAGCCTTTTTCTTTTTCATAATAATATACCTACTATGAATTTTACATCAGAATTGATTCTAATACAATATCTATTTATCTACGAACTCTCTATAACTACATTTAGTGGTTATCTGTATTTTTCGATTATTTTCTTTTCCTGCTTGCTGAAGGTTCTTTCACTCTTTAAAAAATCTTCAAACATATCTGGTCTTCTTTCTTTAGTAAGCTTTAATGCCTCCTCAAAGCGCCATAAATCAATCATCCCATGGTTACCAGAAAGCAGGGTCTCTGGCACCTCCATGCCTTCCCATTCTCTTGGTTTGGAATAGTGTGGATATTCTAGAAGTCCCAAATATACAGACTCTTCCATTGCAGATTCTTCCGAAGCCAGAACTCCATCAATGAATCTAGCGACTGTATCGATAAGAACCATAGCCGGCAATTCTCCGCCTGTAAGGATATAATCGCCAATCGATACCTCCTTAGCACCGAGTTTATCAAGTACTCTTTGGTCGACTCCCTCATAATGACCACAGAGAATAGTAATTTCTTCTTTGTGTGAAATATCCTCTGCCATACTCCCACTTAGCATCTCTCCTCGTGGTGACATATATAGAACATCCCCGCTAAATCTATTCTCCGTATATGCATCCCAAATTGGCTGGCATTGCATCAGCATCCCAGCGCCTCCACCATATGGAGTATCGTCAACACGATTATGCTTGTTCTTCGTGTAATCTCTTATATTAATAATGTTAATTTCCATGATTCCATTGTCCACTGCTCGGCCTATCATGCTTTCTTTGAGTGGTGCGAACATTTCTGGAAAAAGTGTCATAATATTAATTTTCATCAATAAAACCTGGTATCAATTCAACCTCAATAACCCTGCGACTTGTCTCAATCTTCTTAACAAAAGCATCCACATCCGGGATAAAAACTTGCTTTCCGTCAGCACCTTCGACAACCCATAGTGGTTGCGCTCTGTTCTGAAGATAATCTCCGACCTGCCCTATTTTTTGTTCCGAAGCTATATCGTAAACATCAAAGCCAAGGAGGTCCTTCACATAGAATTCTCCCTCTTCAAGCCCTGGCAGGTTGTCCTCTGCAACGGCCACCTCGTAATCTCTCATTGATTCAGCCATTGTTCTATCAGATACACCCGCAAGTCTTATTACTGTCTTGTTTGCTTGGAATCTTACATTCTCAATAACATCTTTCATTGTGTTCTTGCCAAAACTAAGTTCGACCTCGAGCCCATTTCTCAAAGTGTCTGACGACGCAGCGTAAAGGTTGATTCTCATCTCACCTTTAATTCCAACCGCGGTGCCGATTTTGCCAATTTTGATCATGCTATTTTGCATATTTTATCTCCTCTTTAATATTGTTTAAAGAAAAAAGCATGCAGGCAATGCCCACATGCTGTTTGATTGCCCTGCGTATAGGTCTTAGTCCTCTACAATCTCGACTGTGACTCTCATCTTCTGCTTAATTGCAGCTGCCTTAACTACAGTTCTCAATGCCTTCGCAATTCTTCCAGATTTACCGATAACTTTACCGATATCCTCCTTTGCAACAGAAAGCTTAATCACTACATCCTTGCCATTGACTTCTTCAACAACACTAACTTCGTTAGGCTTAGATACCAGTGCTCGAGCAATCGCTTCAACTAGACTAGCCATCTCATAAACCTTCCTTGCTTACTTTATTGCGCCGGACTTCTTAAGAAGAGCTCTTACTGTATCTGTTGGCTGAGCTCCGTTAGCAAGCCACTTCTGCGCTGCTTCATTATCAATTTTGATCTCTGCTGGATCTGTAAGTGGATTGAATGTTCCAATCTCCTCGATGAACTTTCCATCTCTTGGATTTCTTGAATCCGCTACTACTACTCTGTAGAAAGGTCTCTTGTGAGCGCCCATTCTCTTAAGTCTAATCTTTACCATTGGTATTTCCTCCTAAACAATAATTTTAAAAATTGGTAACTATTTAAAGTGCAAACAGTCCAACATTATATTCTGTATATTGAACGTTGCTATATGCTAAGACTACTTAAAGCCTCTAAACATCTTCTTTCCCATGCCGCCAAGACCACCTTGCGTGAATTTCTTCATCATCTTGCGCATCTCATCATATTGCTTGATAAGCTTATTTATTTCAGACACTGGTCTGCCGCTTCCAGCCGCAATTCTCTTACGTCTACTTGCGTTCAGCACTGACGGATCTTTCCTCTCTTGCTTTGTCATGGACTTGATAATTGCTTCCATGTGTGAAAGGTCCTTGTTTGTCTTGTCTATATCTATATCTTTCTTATCTGATGCACTAATTCCAGGCATCATATCAATAATCTTAGATACTCCACCGAGCTTGTTAATTTGCTTGAACTGAGCCAGATAATCGTCCAAATCGAACTTATTCTTTCTCATCTTCTCTTCAAGCTTCTTTGCTTCTTGCTCGTCAAAGGCTGTCTCAGCTTGCTCAATCAAGCTCATTACATCACCCATTCCAAGAATTCTTGATGCAATTCTGTCTGGGTGGAAAGGCTCGAGAGCATCATACTTCTCGCCAGTTCCCATGAACTTAATTGGCTTGCCTGTTACAGACTTTACTGAAAGAGCAGCTCCTCCTCTTGAGTCACCGTCCATCTTTGTCATTACGATTCCATCAACACCAAGCGCATCGTCAAATCCTGATGCAATGTTAACGGCATCTTGTCCAGTCAAAGCATCAACTACAAGAAGAATCTCATGTGGTCTAATAGTCTTCTTAATCTGAACTAGCTCATCCATAAGTGCTTCATCTATCTGAAGTCTTCCGGCGGTATCCACAATAAGTACATTGCAACCTTTGCGCTGTGCTTCTTTGACTGCCGCTTGGGCAATCTCAACTGGATTGTTTGACTCGCGCATTGTAAACACTGGTGTATTTACAGCCTTACCAACAACTTCGAGCTGATCTATAGCAGCCGGTCTATATACATCACATGCGCAAAGCATAGGTTTCTTCCCCTGTTGCTTCATGTAATTTGCGAGCTTACCAGTTGTTGTGGTCTTACCAGTACCTTGCAATCCAACCATCATATAGATGGAAAACCCACTAGGTGAAAAGGTGAGCTTACTTCCTGCGCCACCCATTAGAGTAACGAGCTCTTCGTTTACAATCTTTACAACTTGCTGCCCTGGTGTAAGGCTTGACATAACATCTGAGCCAAGCGACTTCTCCTTGATAGAAGCAACCAGCTGTTTAACAACCTTAAAGTTGACGTCTGCCTCAAGCAACGCCATCTTAACATCCTTCATCGCCGCATCGATATCCTTCTCTGTCAGGACACCCTTACCACGAAGAGTCTTAAATGTATTCTGTAGTTTTTCAGATAAACCTTCAAATGCCATAGTCTAGTCTGCTAACCTCTCTAAAATCTTCTTTATATCTGCAAAACGCTTCATATTATCAGCGCTTAATCCTTCTTCTTCAATCTCATCAAGCTTCTTAAGAGCACTGTTAATCTCCGCCTCATTATTCAAATACTTGGAAATCAGCTTAAGCTTCTCCTCATACTTCTCTAGGCTTCCTTCAGCTTTCTTAAGAGTGTAATGTACGGCCTGCCTTGTCATACCAAGATCATCGGCTATTTCCGATAAACTCAAATTATCTTCATGATATAAGCCCATTACATTTGACTGCTTATCATTCAGAAGGTCTCCGTAAAAATCATATAAAAGACTTGCGTATTCAACTGTGCTAATATCTTCTTTCATACTTAGGTACTATAACATAACTAGAGAGAGCTGTCAAACATTTTCTTTGACAGCTCTCATTTTTCTCTATTAAATTTCAAATTCTTTATAACGATTGTAATCTTCAAGCTTCAGTTCAGCATTAAAGAAAGTACCATCATCTCGATACTCCATAACATTGACTGAGGCTTTCTCGCACAAATATGATGATAAATCTCCCCTAGAATAAGGAATAAGCAAATCTGCAATAACATGGTTCTTATATATTTTGGACTTAATTTGCTCAATCAGTTCGTCTATGTTTCTTCCTTCTTTAGCAGACACATATACTGTATCGCAACCATATCTTGGCAGAAGAGTCTCGTCCTCTTCTCTTATTAAATCACATTTGTTGTATGCGATAATTTTCTCCTTATCGCCCGCACCAATCTCTTTAATAACCTTGTCTGTTACCTCTATCTGAAATTCGTGATTATCGTAAGCCGCATCAACGACATGCACGAGCAAATCCGCATAACATACTTCTTCCAAAGTAGATTTAAACGCGTTTACAAGAGAGTGTGGAAGCTTACTTACAAAACCGACAGTATCAATAAGAATAAATTGGTGGTTAGAGTCAAGCACTACATTTCTTTGCGCAGTGTCGAGAGTCGCGAAAAGCATGTCCTTCTCAAAAACCATTTTCTCATCTTTGTCAGTAATCGACATAAGCCGATTCATGATAGCAGACTTTCCAGAATTTGTATAACCTACCAATGCAACAAGCGGAATTTCGTTCTTCACTCTTCTTGAACGCTGAGTCTCTCTTGTACTCTTTATCTCTTTAAGTTCAGCCCGAATATCGTCAATTCTTCTTCGGATGTGCCTCTTATCAGTCTCAAGTTTCTTCTCTCCAGGGCCTCTAGTCCCAATTCCACCGCCTAATCTAGATAGTGAATTACCAAAACCCGTTAATCTTGGCATTCTATATTGCAGCTGTGCAAGTTCAACTTGCAATTTTCCTTCTTTAGAGCTCGCTCTTGCTGCAAAAATATCTAATATTAGAATCGTTCTATCAATTACTCTTTTGCCAGTTGCATCCTCCAGATTACGAATTTGAACTCCAGTTAGTTCATCATTAAAAATCACTGTGTCAACCTCGAGCTTCGCTGCAAGATCAGCAAGTTCTTCAACCTTTCCCTTGCCAATAAAGGTTGCATTGTTGGGTCTCTCAAGATGTTGCACCATTATGGCTTCAACATCGACATTTGCGGCCTCAGCAAGACCTTCTAATTCTTTCATAGAATATGAGATATCCTCATTTAACTCAAGGCCAACTAGAATTGCACTATATTCGTCCTCATTAAGTACCTGCCCATCCTCGCTAAATCTTAGCATATTGAATCCACCTCATCTCTTTAATAGTAATAGACTATTTATTTCTCTTTAACTTCTCTCATCGCTTTATTTAAAGCATTGCGTTATTATATCTCGTCACCCAAAATCTTCTTGAACTCTTTGTATGTACCAAGATTGAGTTTAGGGTATTGCGTTACATCCTGCCCTGGATATGCGTTCCCTTCAATTAGTAATGGACCATAGTTCTCTGTTATACATACATCCCACGCTATATATCTTACTTCAGGGACAACGAGGGCCGCTTCTTTAACAAGTTCTACGCAGGCCTCCCATTGAGGGATTTTGAAGCCTTTCAACTTAGTTCCAAGAATCGGTGTGTACTCGTAGGTTTTTCTCCATTTGTCATATCCATCGGTGACAGATTCACCTTTATTAACATCAACTAGAACTGCTAGTCCTCCATGGTTAAAGTTATCTACAAAAGCGCCTTCCTTACCCATACGAATTGCACCAGCAGCAACATGAACGACGCCATCCTTAAGTATAGTAACAAGTCTTACTGTGTTAACAGATGTTGTGCAAAGCTTACTCATCTCCTCGCATTGAACAACAACTTCCTCAGCAAGCACGCATTTATCTGCCAAAAGTCTCTGGTATAAAGCATGTCTATCTTCCCTCGTAGGATAATCCTCCATACGAAGATTCTCGATTCCCGCTCCACAGCTCTGATCAAGAGGCTTCATAAATATGCTTTCCTTGTCTTCACAGAACTTATCAAAAGCATCAAAATTATCTCCATCAATCAAGAGCCAGTCTCTCTTAATAAACTTATCATAATGCTTATTAAAGACCGCCTTATCGTCAAGATAGAACCTTTTGTCAGCCTGGTTCAGCTTTCTAACCATCATATTATTCTTACTTACCGAAAGAATTTCTGCACGCTGAGCATCATTCATATTGTACATTTCAAAAGTTTCATAATCTACATAGCCAGTGCCATGCTTCTTATAACAATCTACAATATCCATCATTACTGAGGCTGTGCTCTTGCCCGTAATATTTGCAACATGCTTTGCAGATTGAAGCGCACGCCCATAATTCATGCCTTTAAGTCTTCTAAAAAGATATACTACATTCATTTTTATCTCCTTTTTCAGAGCATTTTTCGTTCTGCAAGTCGTCTCCAACTTGCCACCAAAATAAAACTCAAAGTCCTAAAACAATCTTAACCCAAATTCTTTCTTAACTCATCTCTTCTATACTCATATGCTTCAACAGCTTCCTTCTCGAAAGCTAGACTATCATCAACTCCAATTTTTCTCAGAAGATATTTTGCAAAAAGTGGATTCATAATCAAATATGGTCCAAGTGAGTATGTTGCGAAAAAATTATTCTTATAAAGTCCTTCAGCTTTCGTCTCAGGATTCATTCCAATGCCAATCTCAATGTCGATGAACTTATTTTGCTCAAAGTCCCCATAGGAGAAAGAGAACTGGCTCCTGTGCCCTAGCATCAGAATGGATTCTCCATTATCGTCAGTAAAGGTTCCAACATATTGACTGTTATGTCTTTCCCCGTTCAAATCACGAACTGCATTGAAGTCGAAAATTCCAAGTCCATCAATAATTCTGTCCTCATCTTTGATGCTTTTCCCAAAGATTTCGCATGCATTTCCAGTAACTAGGAAAACGACGCCTTTATCAATTAATTCTACAATCCTATTCTTGTAAGGTCTGAGAATTTCAATAATCTGTTCCTGTTTTCTCTCGGATGCACAACCAAGATAAATCATATCAACATCTTCCGAAACAAAGGCCGGCTTGTCAGTATGTCTAGTCTCGATTACCTCAAGTTCTTTACATGACTTCTGTAAATATGTAACATTGTAGCTCTCTGCATATATGTTACAAAGCTCTGGAAATAGTAATTCTAACTTTTTCATTATTTTGAAGCCTCCTTGTCAAGATTCTTGAATACATCTTCGGACTCCAGTTTACTCTCGTCCCCATTAAGTCTCATAGCTCTTTCGACAATCGCATCTCGCCAGCTAGCGCCTTTAACGACATAATCTATTTCAAATAAAACATAGACCTTCTCAATTCCCTCTGTATCGATAAACTCCGGTACAAGAGAATCGTCTTCAACACATACGATTTTCTCCTCAGGAATACCGGCGAGAAGGAGTCTCAGCTTGTGGTTCAAGAACATATGCCCTGCGCACACGATTTTCTTGATATTAGGAGACTTCAAGAACTCATAGTCAGTCTCGTAAATCCAAGTAATCGTCTCAGTTGGATGGTTTTTATCCTGAACCTCGTCCATGCAAAAAACAACTTCCTTTATAGAAGGTTCTTTCGCCATATGTTCAAATACGGTTGATGCAGCGCTGACATTCTGGCTCTTAGTTCCATAAGCATGGTACTCGATGCCATTATACTCAATAAAGTTCTCGCGAATCTTCGTTACCTTCTGTGTGCTGAGAAAATCAGCAATTTTCTGTGAAGCAATCCCCGCCTCTCTTAGTACAGCAATTGCAGACATTACATTGAACGCATTATATACTGTCTCGGAAATAAGCGGATAACTTGTTTTAACCCCATTCTCGCACACAACAGCCTCTCTACCATCAAGGTTAACGCTCTCAGCATAGTATTTTGCTTCAGGTGGTGCAAAACCGCACTCAGGGCAGTAAAAATCTCCGATATGTCTGTAGTGTCTATAGTGATACTTTATGTCAGCCCCGCAATTTGGGCATACCCAAATATCTTTAACTCTATTTTCAAAAGGCTCTGTATGCGCATCAGCCATTCCAAAGAAAACTCTCTTAGTGCCAGTTCCTTCTGCTAGTTTAGAGCTTATTGGATCATTTGCATTTAGAATAGCTGTGGTCTTACTTCCAAGTTTATTGAAAGCCTTATTCACACAGTCGAAAATATATTCTGGATGGCCGTTCCTACGAAGTGAGTCCTTGCAAATATTTGTAACTAAAATATAATCCGGCTCAACCATGCCCATGGTATAGCCTAGGGTTTTCTCATCAGCTTCAAGAACAGACGCATCAATTACGCATTTGTTGAAAGCATTTACTCCACGCATAAGGTTAAGGCAATATCCCGCGTGCAAATTAGCACCCCAGTCGTTAAAGCTAACCTTGTAGCCTTCTTCCAAAAGCATATTATTGATAAGAGCAGAAGTGGTGGTCTTGCCGTTGGTACCTGTAACTGTTATAACAAGCTTAGGTTTAGCAATTCTCTTAAGAAAATCTGGACAGATCTTGAAAGCAAGGAGTCCCGGCCAGTCGTTTCTCTTCTGTCCTTTAATTTTAAAATACCAATCGCATAATTTTGCTGCCCATAGCGCAAAATAAAATCTTATCATTGTATTACCTCATCTCGTTTAGTATCTACGAAAAATCAATTTCTTTGAATATATATTATAACATAATATACACAATAATAAGAAACTGAAGGCAAGTAAATGCCATAAAAATGACAGAAATTACATAAATCAAAAAAAGAACCTATTAATGATATGTGTCCATGATTCATGGTACATATCAAAAGAAAGGCTCTCATAAAATATTCAAAAAACAAAAAAACCGGCGACGACCTACTTT
>LSQX01057461.1_pt2 | contig 18005 bp, 15 predicted proteins | sample 654561 | NCBI WGS metagenome assembly LSQX01 (sample SAMN04489861, study PRJNA283612) | anaerobic digester metagenome | isolation source: 4 biogas reactors fed with cattle manure at either 37C or 55C with and... | place: Denmark: Kongens Lyngby | collected 2014
ACTCGAAATGCCTAAAGAAGACCAAGCAAAGCGAATCAAAATAATGCAGGATACAATCAGGAATAACAACGTAAAAAAATGGGCAACTAATTTTCTAACGCAATTGGAAGGCATACCCAGCAATAACTTACAACAAGAATCTGCATTAAAAAACAGAAAATCGATTATCGAACATTATGAGAAAGCTGAAAAACGGTTAATCTTGCTTGATTATGACGGCACCTTAGTAGGATTTCAAGACAATCCCGAGATGTTGGCGCCTGACAAAGAACTCACCAAACTGATTAGGACCCTTGCCGGAAATTCCAAAAATGACCTTTATCTCATTTCCGGACGAAAAAAGGAAAATTTAGAAGCTTGGTTTGCCGATTTACCTATCGGATTAATTGCAGAACACGGCAGTTTCATTCGTCAATCCAATAAAGATTGGAAGTCTGAGTTTTATGGCAAATCGCATTGGAAAAAGAAAATTCAAAAACTGTTAGAAAGTTATACCGAAAAGATTCCCGACTCTTTTATCGAAGAAAAAACCCATGTCCTTGCTTGGCATTATCGCAAAGTACCCGGAGAAATCGGCGTACGTGGTGCACGTGAAATTGTACAGATGTTAAGAACCCGAACTATGGATTTGGGCATTCAGGTTTTAAACGGGAACAAGGTCATTGAAGTGACAGCTGCTTCGATTAACAAAGGAAATGCAGTCAGAAACTTGATGCGACAGAAAGATTATGATTTTATTCTCGCTATCGGAGATGACACTACCGATGAATTTATGTTTCGTCAGTTGCCTTCTCAGGCGATATCCATTAAAGTGGGAACCGCGGAAAGTGCTGCAAAATATCGGTTGAAAGATTTTAAACAAGTTCGATTTTTTCTGTACGCGTTGAGTGAAAAGGAAACAATCGTAAAGCGTATTTTCGATATCGGTAATGAAAATAAAAAGCAAATCATCTGATACAGCGATGATTTGCTTTTGTGTTGTGGAGCCGGGGAGATTCGAACTCCCGTCCAAACGTGCAATTCTACAGCTTTCTACATGCTTAGTTTTCATTTGGATTTTCGAGGACTTGCCGGTTGAAAACTACCAACGCATCCCTTAGCTTCTCAAGTTTCACCTGTGCATCGAAGCACTGCACAAGCTAGGTTTACTTTCACGAAGCCGCTGAATCGAATGCCGTAAACCAAGGCTTTCGAGCGACTTCCTGCTTGTTCGCCTTGCGAACCGAGGCATACCGTACTAAACTTCGGGTTATGCAGCTAGGGCGTAGTTATTCTCGCCGTTTAAAAAAGTCTGAAATATGAGATTTACGAGCTGTATTCCGGCGCTCGGCATGCTTACCATACAATTAGACCCGCTGTCAAAACCAGTCGGCCCCATTTTGAGAATGGCAAAAATACAAGAAAAATCTTATATTTGCATTTCTTGTCTTTTTATGATACAAATAACGTACCAAAACCATTACAACATATTCAAATTACAAGCGTATGGCAATAACTTTTGCATTGATCAAGGAACGAAAAAATCCATCTGATAAGCGCGTAGTGCTTACTCCCAAAAAAGCGTTACACGCCCTTCAAAAATTTCCACATTTAAACATAATCGTGGAACGTTCAAATATACGCGCGTTTTCTGATGAAATGTACAAAAAACACGGAATTCCGGTGGTGGATGATGTTTCCAATGCAGATGTGTTGTTAGGTGTAAAAGAAGTTCCGATTGACGCATTAATTCCGAATAAGAAATATTTGTTTTTTAGTCATACCATCAAAGAACAAGCTTATAATCGGGAGCTTCTTCGTGCTATTTTAAATAAAAAAATTACTTTATACGACCATGAAACCCTTGTTGATGCTTCTGAAAAACGGTTGGTTGGTTTTGGATATTACGCCGGTTTGGTAGGAGCTTATAACGGGATACGTGCTTTGGGATTGCGAGAAAAATTATTCAATCTTCCCAAAATGGAAACGTTGCATGATTTGGAAGAAGCAAAACAAGAATTGGATAAGATTCAACTGCCGCCGGTTAAAATTGTAATGACCGGATCGCATACAGGCAAAGCACTTCAAGGTGCAAAAGCGATATTGGATCATTTAAAAATCACAGCGTGTTCTCCGCAAGAATTTATGGAAATGCAAACTGTTGATAGCGCTGTGTATACAATTGTCGGTGTTGGAGATTACAATAAAAGAAAAGACGGAAGTCCTTTTGTGAAAAGTGAGTTTTATGAGAATCCCAAGCTTTTTGAAAGTGATTTTGCAAAATTTTCGCACACTGCAGATATGTTTATCGCTTGTCATTTTTATGCAACCGGTGCACCATATTTATTCACAAAAGAAGATGCGCGCCATCCGAATTTTAGAATTAAAATCGTAGCCGACATTTCATGTGATATCGACGGGCCGGTTGCAAGTACCATCCGCCCTTCCACAATAGCCAATCCGTTTTACGGATATGACCCTCAAACCGGAAAAGAAACTGATTTTGATGCTTCCCATGCCATTACGGTAATGGCAATAGACAATCTCCCTTGTGAATTGCCGCGCGATGCCAGCAGCGGATTTGGAAAAGATTTTATCGCCAATGTTTTGCCGGCTTTTTTCAATAACGATGCCGATGGCATTCTAAAACGGGCGCAAATTACCACCCCGGAAGGGAAACTTACTCCGCGATTTCAATATTTGCAGCATTTTGTCGATTCCGACCAAGTGCCGCATAATTTATAAACTAACAATGCCCGATGGATAAACGGGCATTGTTAGTGAAAAATTCACGGGTAAATCCTGCTGTTCAGATTTTACATTTCAGGAGGATACTTTTTTAATATCTCTGAAACAATCTGATTGATTTTGGCTTCTTTTTTATCGATGTTTTGCGTTTGAATAGTTCCTTTTCCCATTCCTTGCCAAATAAGATTGTTGGTTTTAGCATCGATGATATCAATAAACAAGGTGCCTTCCGTATCGGTTGAAACTGTGCCTCCGTAATAGCCGCCCACCCAATACGGATTCCAGTACCAATTGTAGCCAAAGTGATTGTTGTAAATATTAATTCTCTGATGTTCTTTCGTAAAAAAGCTGATAAGCAAATCCGGATTTTCAGATTTAATCATACCCTTTTCACTGAGATTGGCATCAATTGCCCGGAGAATTCTTCTTTTGTCTAAATCACTAATTTCTGCTTTGTCAATTCCGGGTTTATAGAAAGCATACGATTGATAATTGTTGAAATTTACTTGACGATCGTAATCGGTAGAAACTTGAACCGTAGCACAGGAGGTAAACGTCAATATGAGTAAAAGTGATATTATATTTAATGTTTTCATAGCTTTACAATTTAGAGTCTAAAGTTGTGTTTTTCTTTTTCTGATTAAATATACAAACTTTTTCTGCGTTATCTGTATGTTTTAACGGTTCTGTTTTTAATCAAAAAAGAGAATCATCCACAAAATTTGGAAGCGTTACTTTCAAATCGGGATTGGATTCCATCGCACGCTTGATGGTCCGAATTGCACCTTCATTTCGAGCCCAACTGCGCCGAGAAATGCCGTTGTTTACATCCCAAAAGAGCATGTTTTCCAAACGTTTCTGAGCCGTTTTACTACCATCAAGAACCATTCCGAAACCGCCGTTAATCACTTCGCCCCAGCCTACGCCGCCGCCGTTGTGAATGCTGACCCAAGTGGCGCCGCGGAAACTGTCTCCAATGACATTGTGAATCGCCATATCGGCCGTAAAGCGACTGCCGTCATAAATGTTTGATGTTTCGCGATAGGGTGAATCGGTTCCGGAAACATCATGATGATCACGACCTAAAACTACAGGACCAATTTCTCCGTCGGCAATGGCTTTGTTAAATGCAGAAGCAATCCGGATGCGACCATCGGAGTCTGCATAAAGAATTCGTGCTTGTGAACCGACCACCAATTTATTTTCCTGCGCTCCTTTAATCCATTGGATGTTGTCCTGCATTTGTTGACGAATTTCCTCGGGGGAATCTTTCATTAAAGTTTCTAAAACTTCGGTGGCAAGTTCGTCAGTGCGTTGCAAATCTTCCGGTTTGCCCGAAAGGCACACCCAGCGGAAAGGACCAAATCCGTAATCAAAACACATCGGTCCCATAATGTCTTGAACGTAAGAAGGATATTTAAACTCTCTGCTTGGATCATCAGAAAGTACATCGGCACCGGCGCGAGATGCTTCCAACAAAAAGGCATTTCCATAATCGAAGAAATAAGTTCCTTTTTCGGTATGTTTGTTTATGGCGGCCACTTGTCGGCGAAGGCTTTCCTGTACTTTTTCTTTAAACTGCCCGGGATCGTCCGCCATCATTTTGTTAGCTTCCTCATACGTCAATCCGACAGGGTAATAGCCGCCCGCCCACGGATTGTGCAGAGAAGTTTGATCGCTTCCCAAATCGATATGAATGTTTTCATCGGCAAATTTTTCCCAAACGTCCACTATATTTCCGTCATAGGCAATGGAAACTGTTTCTTTGTTTTCAACTGCCTCACGAACTCTTTTCGTCAAAGTATTCAAATCGGAAATTACTTCATCTACCCATCCTTGTTCGTGACGGGTTTTGGTTGCTTTTGGGTTTACTTCCGCACACACGGTTACACATCCGGCAATATTTCCTGCTTTGGGTTGCGCACCGCTCATCCCGCCAAGTCCGGAAGTTACAAACAGTCCGCCTTTAGGATTCTTGTTTATTTTTCTAAATCCGTTTAAAACGGTAATGGTCGTTCCGTGCACAATTCCCTGCGGACCGATGTACATATAACTTCCCGCCGTCATTTGTCCGTATTGCGTTACGCCCAGCGCATTAAATTTTTCCCAGTCGTCCGGTTTGGAATAATTCGGAATCATCATTCCATTGGTTACCACAACCCGTGGCGCATCTTTATGCGAAGGAAACAACCCCATCGGATGTCCGGAATACATGACCAGCGTTTGTTCGTCGGTCATTTCAGACAAATACTGCATCGTCAATAAATATTGCGCCCAATTTTGGAAAACCGCACCGTTTCCGCCATAAGTAATCAGTTCATGAGGATGTTGCGCCACGGCATAATCCAGATTGTTCTGAATCATGTGCATAATTGCTTTTGCCTGTTCGCTTTTTCCCGGATATTCTTCAATCGGTCTGGCGTACATTCTATAATCCGGACGGAACCGATACATATAAATTCTGCCGTACGTTTCTAACTCTTCCCGAAATTCCGGAAGCAGGATTTTATGATGTTTTTTATCAAAATACCGAAGCGCATTTTTTAATGCCAATTTCTTCTCTTCTTCGTTTAATATTTCTTTTCGTTTTGGAGCGTGATTGACCGTTTTGTCATACTCCTTTTTCTCCGGAAGGGTGGAGGGAATTCCTTGTTGTATTTGTTGTTGGAAGTTCATTTTATACTATTTTCACTTTAGTGATTCCAAATTTAAATCATTTACATTTGCAAATTCATAGCAAAAATAGCCTATTTTTTAGATTTTCTCTTGTCTATTCCCGAAGTGTGCGCTGCTGACGGAGAAAATTTATTTCTTCTTTTAAAGATTGGATATGCTCCTTATCAGAAAAGATGGTGCCAATATGTGCTTGGGCATTATCCCCATTCTTATGATGAATACTATTAGTGGTTTTTTCACCAAAAAGATAGGCTCATATCCCTCCACGAAGACTATTACAGTATTACAAATACCTTATTTTTTAATTGAACCCAACTGATAATCTTCTAAAAAGAAGGAAAAAGCTTAAATGGGAATGATTTCTTAAATATCACCAGTCCTTAGCTCACCATCTGATTGAATATGTTTTCATCAATTATTACATCCTGTTGGGGGTTGCAAGAATTATATACGATGACGTGATGTTTAAATTTTAATGCTGCTGTAATTTGAGTAAAATAAAAAGCGTCTCGGATATTTCTTTCCTTTGGAAACAGCTCGATCAAAATGGGATTTTTACCATAAATGATATTTGTGATTCCTGCTCCGTGCAAGGCAATTACTTTTTCTGCACCATAAAATAAACGTACTTGTTCGATGAACGACAATTTCTCCAAACATACTGCGGTAAAATGATGTTGTTCTAATTTATTAATGATTTCATCCTCATTCACAATACGGCGTTCCACAGCATTTTTACGCGATATCAGGATATTTTTAGGCATATTTTGAAAGTCCATCCCACGTTCCATCAATCGTTGGTGTGCCAGGCGGTTTAGTTTTTGGATGATATGGGGATAATATACATTGGTTAACTGTGATTGCTGATTTCGAATATGCGGAAAGGATACGACCAGTGTCTTTACTGTTATAATTTTTTGAATTATTGTTTTTGTAACAATTTGTTCATCCGGAAGCTGAAAAAGAAATTGGAGCGATTCTTTCATAAACTTGGAACCGTCCCGTTTTATCATGACCTTGTAGTCTTTAAACCAAGGTTGGTCATACACCAACAGTACCCGCGACAAGGTTTCCATCGTCCAGTGATAATAATTGTTGTCCAACCGATTTAGGAGGGGCAATATGTTTTTGTAATTAGTTGTTGGCAACAACTTTTTAAAATATACAAAGTGATTGCTGCATAATTCATTCAAATATTCTTTTTGAAAAATACAATTTTCTATCACCACTTCATTGGACTTGTTAATGACAATCCCTTTGCTAATAATCGTTGCTTCCGGGATTTCAGCATAAAAAATGGGATCTTGTTTAAAAGTGTCAAAAGACTTCCAGTATGGGGATGAAGCTATGGTGTAGTTAGAAAAGTCAATTTCGATAGTACCGCCTTCGTGTACTACGACTGTGGTAGGGTCAGGGTTGTTTCTTAAATCCTTTATTTTGAGTAATCTATAAAACCGGTCACTGATATACCTGTTGATTTTTAATACCCGTTTTATTTTTTTTAGCTTTTCTGTCATAGTTTTTTCAATGGTATATTAGGAAATATTTTAGTATTTCAAATCTAAAATAATACCTATACAGTCCTATCGCTATCTTTAAATTATTTTGAAATTAAAAATTTCCATATGGAAAAGTGTGAATTGGAAAGTTAATTCTATTATTTATTTTCCAAGTTGAAGAATCATGGCGCAAACATAGAAGGTTCGGAAACATTTTTGGATAAAGATGGCAATATTCCGGTACTTGATGAGGACAATTTTCTAAATATCAATTCTCTTTTTTCTTTCGTGTCATTCTCGAAGTAGAAGGATCAAACCCATACGGGCAATGCCGGCATCCGCTTTGACAGCAATAGCCGCGTTTGAGGTGGTATTGCTCGGTAAAACAACGATATCCTTCGGGAGTCAGGTAGTAATCTCCTTCTTCAATTTCTATTTTCTTTCGCTGAAACATGACGCTAAAATACATATTTCTACCTTAAGAGTTTTATGGAGGCAAATTGAAAGTCGGAAATCATAAAAAGAATACAATGAAACTTGATTTTAGTATAAATTATGCTGTGTGAAACAGATTAGACTTAGATTTGTATAAAATTGAAATTGTATGGAACACAAAGCAGGATTTGTAAATATTATCGGGAACCCCAATGTTGGAAAAAGCACGTTGTTAAATGCACTCGTAGGCGAACGATTGGCAATCATTACTTCCAAAGCGCAAACTACACGCCACCGGATTCTCGGAATTGTGAATGAGGAAGGATATCAAATCGTTTTCAGCGACACTCCCGGAATTCTTAAACCTGCTTATTTGCTTCAGGAATCGATGATGAGTTTTGTTCATGCTGCTTTTGATGATGCCGATATCTTATTGTTTGTTGTCGAATTGGGCGAAAAAGAAGTGAAAGATGAAGTTTTTCTGAAGAAGCTCAAAAATCTGAAAATTCCGGTGTTGATTTTAATAAACAAAATTGATCAAGGGAACGAAACGCTATTGAATCAAGCGGTAACCCTATGGAAAAATAAAGTTCCGAATGCCGAAGTTTTTGCTATTTCGGCATTGAATAATTTCGGCGTTCAGGAGGTGTTTTCCAAAATAATCGAATTGCTCCCCGTATCTCCGCCATACTTTCCCAAAGATCAATTAACCGATAAACCGGAACGGTTTTTTGTCAATGAAACCATTCGTGAAAAAATTCTGCTTCACTACAAAAAAGAAATTCCATATTCAGTAGAAGTAGAAACGGAAGAATTTATAGAAGATGAATCCATTATCCGAATTAGAAGTGTAATTATGGTTGAACGCGATTCACAAAAAGGAATTTTAATCGGGCATAAAGGAAGTGCTTTAAAACGTGTAGGAACCGAAGCAAGAAAAGATTTGGAAGCGTTTTTTGAAAAACAAATCCATTTGGAATTATTTGTCAAAGTAAACAAAGATTGGCGAAGCAATGAACGGCAATTGAGACGGTTCGGATACGATCAGAAATAAACAGTTTCAGGAGTGGCAATGCATTTAAAATGAATCGACAAAAAATTTAAAAACGGGTTGTCGTGCATACTTTCAATTAAAACCGCAACTTCCTAATTGTTTTTTCAGTTTTTTCTGAATTCGTCGGGAAATAATCTTAAGGTTTGTTTAAATTGGTGCTTCAAGCGACTTTTATGTTATTTCAGAACAAAAATTAACCGTATTATTACACAACAAAAGCTATTTTTGTCAGGTCTATCAAACAGAGATTATATATAAAATAAAATTATGGGTATAGTAGCCATTGTAGGACGACCAAATGTGGGAAAATCTACTTTTTTTAACCGAATGATTCAACGCCGGGAAGCAATAGTAGATGCAATCAGCGGAGTTACCAGAGATCGACATTATGGCAAAAGTGATTGGAACGGGAAGTATTTTTCGCTCATAGACACCGGCGGTTACGTAACGGGAAGTGATGATATTTTTGAAGCTGAAATTGACAAACAAGTAGAGCTTGCTATCGATGAAGCCGATGCCATTATTTTTATGGTTGATGTGGAAAGCGGCATTACCGGAATGGATGAAGAAGTGGCAAATTTACTTCGAAGATCAAAAAAACCTGTTTTTCTTGCCATTAATAAAGTGGATTCCGGAAACAGACTTTATGATGCTGCCGAATTTTACGCGCTGGGTTTTGAAAAACTCTATCCCATATCCGGAATTAACGGAAGCGGAACCGGCGAATTGTTAGACGATTTGGTAAAAGTATTGCCGGAAAGAAACCGTGAAGAAGCCTCAGAATTGCCACGTTTTGCGGTAGTAGGGCGACCCAATGCCGGAAAATCGTCGTTTATCAATGCGTTGATTGGTGAAGACCGTTATATCGTTACAGATGTTGCCGGAACCACACGCGACAGTATCGATACGCGCTACAACCGTTTTGGTTTTGAATTTAATCTCGTCGATACTGCGGGAATCAGGAAAAAGAAAAAAATAAAAGAAGACATTGAGTTTTACTCCGTAATGCGGAGTGTTCGCGCCATTGAACACAGCGACGTGGTGATTATCGTCTTTGATGCAACCCGCGGATTTGACGGACAAGTTGAGAATATTTTCTGGTTGGCACAGCGAAACAACAAAGGAATCGTTATTCTTGCCAACAAATGGGATTTAATTGAAGACAAAGAAAGCAGTTCGGTGAAGGAATACGAACGTTATATCCGCCAACAAATTGAACCTTTTGTGGATGTTCCCATTGTCTTTATGTCGGCATTGACCAAACAACGAATTTACAAAGCCATAGAAACCGCAGTTGAAGTTTATAAAAATCGGACGCGAAAAATAAAAACGAAAGAATTGAATGATGTCATGTTGCCAATTATTAATGACAATCCGCCGCCTTCGAATAAAGGAAAATACATCAAAGTAAAATTCTGTACCCAGCTTCCGACGCACTATCCCAGTTTTGCATTCTTTTGTAATTTACCGCAATACGTAAAAGAACCTTACAAACGGTTTGTAGAAAACAAACTGCGTGAAAACTTTAACTTCACAGGCGTACCGATTACAGTTTATTTCAGAAAAAAATAAAAGGATTACAGAGCAATGTTTTCAATTGCTCTGTAATCCATCGATTTTACGTTATCATATTATGATACGTTATAGCCCTATTTCAGTTTTTGAAACCAAGGTTCTTTTCTCCTGGTAAAATAAATGATTATTCCCATAATCACGCCGACTGCATAAGCAGCGATGATAGTGGTATAATCCAGGAATTTAAATGAAAGTGCATTTATCAGGAGCAACCAGCCAAAACCAATTCCGTACATTGCAATAAACTGCCATTTGTATTTAAAAAATCCCATAACTTGTTGTATTTGATTGTATCGTTATTCTTTGATTCTTTCAAAAATAATGAAATTACATCATTTTTTTGATTCATAATTTTCATCAATTTAAAATTAATTTCGATTTTACGGTCATGTATAAGTTATAAACATCTCAAATAACACATCCGATTTGTTCAAAAATTTTATAGTCTAAATTTATTGTCTTAGGAATAGCTTTAAGTCTAACGTCTCAAAAACGTTTACAAATTGTCAAGTTTTGTTTATCTTGTAGCGTTTTTATTGATATTAATGAAGTCTTTATTATTTGTTGTTTTCCTGTTTTTTTCAACAGTTGTTTTTCCTCAGAAATTTAATGTCGGCGGAACTTTAGTTGATTCCGAAACTCGTGAAGTTCTTGAATCTGCAACGGTTTTTATCGAAACCGCAACAGACAGCACTTTGATTACTTATATGATTACCGGAAGAAACGGAGAATTTGCGCTTGAAGGAAACACAAATGCCGCTCAAGTACGTCTGAATGTCAGTTATATAGGTTATGAAAATTATCAACAAGTAATTGATTTATCCGAGCGAAGTCATGATTTAGGCGTGATTGCATTAAAACCTTCGTTAAACCAACTGGGAGAAGTCGTCATTACTTCCCGTGCGCCGATTGTCATAAAAAGAGATACGCTGGAGTTTAACGTTTCCTCTTTTAGAACAAGGCCCAACGCCACCGTCGAGGATTTATTAAAACAGCTTCCCGGAGTGGAAGTGGCGATGGACGGCACGCTTACGGTAAACGGAAAACCGGTTTCTGAGATTATGGTAAACGGCAAACCGTTTTTTGGCGATGACCCGACGATTGCCACAAGAAATTTGTCCAAAGAAATGATTGATAAGATTCAGATAACCGATACAAAAACAGAATCGGAGGCATTTACAGGTGAATCGGGGAGTCGTGAAAGTAAAACCATCAATCTAACTGTCAAAGAAGACCGAAATCGCGGTATTTTTGGAAGAGTTGCAGCAGGAATCGGGACTGATGAACGTTATGAATATGCAGGATTATTAAATTATTTTGACAACAACAGGCGAATGAGTGTACTCTTGGGAGGAAACAACATCAATTCCCCGGGATTCAGTTTTGGGGAGATTCGCGAAATGCTGGGCAGGGGAGGTTCTAATTGGCGAAGCACCGGAGGATCGTTTGGAATTAATGGTATGAACTTCGGAGCAAGTCAGGGAATTTTGGAAAGCATCCTTTGGGGTGCGAATTATGCCGATGAAATAACAAAAGGTTTTGACGTTTCCGCAGATTATTTTCATTCGGGAGGAGCGATGAACAATGAAACAAAACGAAATCGGGAAAACATCTTGCCGGATCGACGGTATTTCTCTGAAAACACGAGTGCCATTCAAAACGACAATAGAAGTGAGCGTGTCAATATGAAATTCAATATTAAAATTGATTCGACTTGGCTGATTCATATCCGCCCTTCATTTAATTATACTCATGCCAAAAGGAATTCCAATAATTACACGGCTTCTTATGATATACAACAACGGATGACCAACGAAGGGATAACCGATAATTATTACGAAAACGATACACGCAGTTTTTCAAATCGCTTGAATCTGACAAAAAAATATGGTTCGCGTGGCGGATTTGTTCGTTTGTCAGCCACAAATTCGTGGAATGAAGATTCAGGAGATGAATACACTTATAGCAATACCAAGATTTTTGGTGAAAATCCGTCGGAAGAGATTCGCAATCAGAAAGCAGATAGAAATCAAAAAAGTCAAGGTTTTACAGGAGCTGCCAACATTCAAGTTCCGCTGTGGGAGAAAAAACTTTTTGTGGATTTTAATTATTCCTTTTCTCAAAATAAAAACAATACGTCCAAGTTTGTCAATGATTTTGAAAATTCAACTATGGATTTTACCGAGTTTAATCATTTGTTAAGCACGGATTACAGGTTCAATGAAATCAGAAACAAACCCGGTGTTACATTGATATATCGCGAAGAAGGCAAGAATTTTAGAATAGGCGGAGGTTATGTTTTTGGAATTATGGAAGGAAGTGACGAGTTGCGACCGGATTTAAAAGTAGAAAACACATTTGAGGCACTGGAAATGCAGGCAAGTTCACATATTAAAATTTCTTCTTTGTCCAATATCAATATTTTTTACAGACTTCGGTCTCAAACGCCATCGATTATGCAATTGTTGCCGAGTGTCGATGTTTCAAATCCATTGCATACGATTATCGGAAATCCTGATTTGCTGCCTTCGACAACCCAATCGTTATATGCCGGATATTTTATGTCCAATCCGCAAAAAGGAATCAATGTTTATTTCAATTTAAATGGAAGTTTGATTGATGATTATGTGGTTTCAAAATCGATTATTGATGAAAATAACGTGCGTACCACTACTTATGATAACTTAGACGGGTTTCGCAGTGGAAATTACAACTTGTTTGGAGAGAAGAAATTTAAATTAGACAGCATCCGGAGCGTAACTGTCGGCGTCGGAATGTGGGGTTCTGTAAGGCGAAGTGTAAATTTCAACAACGGAATCCAATATGCTATGCGTTCCATAAGCACAGCTCCGAATTTTCAAACCAAATTTGAATGGAATAATGTTTTGAGTATGGAAATGGATTACAGCATTTCTTTTTCAGACAGCAAATACGAAAACAACATCTTTGATAATCGTTCTTTTTACAGTCAATCTCTTCGGGCGGAAACCAGTTTGTTGGCCATTGAAAATTTTGAATGGAAAAACAGTTTGGCTTATCATTACAATTCGCAAATTCAAGCAGGTTTTCAAAAGGATTATTGGCTGTGGAACTCTTCTGTTGACTATGTTTTCTTAAATAAGAATGCAATTTTAAGCTTGAAAGTTTACGATTTGTTAAATCAAAACATCAATGCCCGTCGCACGATATCTGATTTTTATATTGAAGATTATCAGTCAGTAATGCTGCAGCGATACTTTATGCTGGGTTTTAGTTATAAGTTTAATACGATTAAATAGTTGAAAGTTTTTTGCGTGATGCGTGAAGCGTGAAGGGTTTCTCTAATTGAAAGTTGAGAATTGAAATTTTTTTCTTTTTCCCTAATTGTCAATTCCTAAAATACATTAATCATTAAGTTCCGTTTTTCTTCAAAACAATAGTATCGTTTTCCAAAGCATCTACCGCATGTTGGAAAAATTCTTTTATGATATCGTAGGCTTCCGGTTGAAAGCGAAATCCGGTGAGTCGAAAGTTAAAATGAACGTTGATTTTAGTATCGTCTAATGAATAGGAAATGGAACACAATCCTGTATTCTCCGGTAATTGGACTGTCTTGTTCTCCGGCAATTCTTGAACGCTGTAAATATTTCCCAAATCGATGCTCATTCTATAAATATTTGAAAAAGGGAATCCAAAATCTATGGGATAGGTTCGCGCTTCCATTTTAAAAGGGTTCTCTTCAAAAAACAGATGGCTGTAAAACGGATTTAATAAATAAGTATCGTCTTTTTTCTCCGGTTTAAATTCAATGGAATGGGTTTCTTTAATCGGATTGTCTATGTTTTCGATATCGTGAATTTGGTAATCCCGTATTTCTCTATCATCCTCAGTGTATTCCAGTTCGTCAATGTAATCATCTAATCCAATAGATTCTATAATTCGTCTTTTTTCCAGAGCGATATATCCTGAACTTGTGTAATTGACATCGCCTTTAAAATTTCCGTCCGGCATCGCTTGAACAGCGGATTCCACGAAAATCATATTGTGATTATGTGGCGTTATGGGAGTCCAAAAACTATCTCGTTTAAAATCAAAAACCCTTCCTTGTACATTTAAAGCGTAGAAAGGCAATATGCCGAAAGGTATTTTTTTATCGGTTGCGTCCAATAAATAAACTTCCCCATCAATCTCTAAGTAAACAATTGCATAATTGAATTTGGTCAATACGGGATGTAAAGTTGTGGGAAGTCCATTTTCTCTCGTAGAAAGCATCATTAATTTGGCATCGAGTTTGGCGGCCTGCAGCGAATTAATAAGCGAAATATTAATCTCTGCGGTATTGCCTACTTTCTCATCAAAGACGTCTTTAATCTCTGACCCGTAATTGTACAGGATGCCATTCCAAGTAAAATGATTTTGAATAAAACGATAAACAGCTTTTGCACGATTTACATCTTCTTGTATGGAAAGAATCGAATCAGGAAGCTTTCGTTTAAAGTATCTTTTATTTCTCAGTTGCTTTCCGAATATCTTATTCTTCCTATAATTTTTATCTACATCTTTCCATTTAGTTGAGAAATGATGAAGTCTTTTGAAATTTTTATTTACAAAAACAGATTTAGGTTCAAATTCAATACGGGCTATATAATTGTTGGGAGAAAGCATATGCTCTTCCATACGAAAAGCAGGAACGTCTTTCATAGCGTATAAATAAATGGGGCATCGGAAAGTATAGCCGGGACCTAATTGAATACAATCTTCACGCCATTCCGCAACATTTAAATAAAGATCTTCCTTCCCATAAAGGACTTCATTAAAGTTGAAACCAACAGGTTTTTTAAAAATCAGTTCGCTATATAATTTAGGGACGTCATCTTGGAAATTCCAGCCGTCAACATCAAATAAAAATCTGGATATCTTGGTATATGAATATTCAATGATGTCGCCATCCTCAATAGGCGGAAGCAACAATCTCATCACTTTTCCTACTCCATCAACGTAGGAAGGAAACAAGTCTTCTTTAGCTAAGGGATGACGAATGCCGCCTCTGTGAATGAATCCGCTCATGCTGTTCAATCCTTCACCTGAAGAAGTTAATACGATATTTTCAACATTTCTGTCAAAATCTGTAGCATCGAAAACTTTAATTTTTTTATAAATCGTTTTTACAAGTGTCAATTCTAATTGAAAGACCTCATATCCATAGTGTCCTTGCTCGTATAAAATTACCACAGGAGCGGACGGATCTTTATCATAAAATTCCATTGCAAAATCTTCTTCAGATGGTTTGCCGAATTCAGTAGTGATTCTGGTTTGTGAATAACTTAAATTGACCGTAAACAGTGTCAAGGAAAGCCAGAAAAATAATGAGGTTTTCATTCTATAGTTTCGTTGGTGGAGGTATGATTCATGTTTTATAAACCGTTAAAATCGTTTGGTGTTATTCTTTAATGTTCATTTATGCAATATCTTTCTTTTTGGGTCGGTAATTTTGGTATTACAGCCAATAAATACAACCAAACTCATTCGCAAGTATAACCATAAAATGATAAAATTTAAAATTTTGTTAAAGAGATTTTGAAATCCAAATCCAAACTTAAATTCAATCTAACATCACTCTCTATCACTCTCTATCACTCTCTATCACTTGCTTCACTCTCTATCACTCTCTTTTGTTCTCAATTGTTCTACTTTGCGCTTTTATGTTCTCTTTTATTCGCTTTTAACGAACTCCCTACACATTAACTAATAATTAATTGAAAATTGAAAGTTGAAAATTGAAAATTGAAAGTTTCGTTATCAGTTATCAGTTATCAGTTATCAGTTATCGGTTGTAGGTTGTCGGTTTGTCATTGCCTAATTTACGTTGACCGTTTTTTCCATTATTAAACATTTATTTTTGTAGATAATATTGTGTTTTTATTCTATATTGTTGACTTATTAGATAAGTTATTTACATATATACAATATTTAATAATGTTTATGAAGCCCAAATCCGTAAGTGATTCCGAATCCTAAATAACTGTGTTTTGAGATGTTACCTGTTAATTTAAGACCGATGGTTCTGCCAAAGGCGGTTGGTTTTCCGACGTGAAACATAGCGTAAATTCTGTATCTTTCCTTTCTATGTTTAAACCATTTTATATTTAGTTCATACGCCATTCCATAATAATGCTTGATGGTTGATTGTATTTCACTGCCTTCGTGTCTATATCTGTATTCAAGTTCATTTGTGGATATTCCGGCGGCAAAACTTAACGATCGACCCTCTTTTACAAATCTTCGACCATAGAGCAATCCGATTTCCTTATTTTTATATCTTGAATAAAATACCGGAACACCTACTAATCCGGCAGTCGCTGCTTTATATTTAATTTCGGGATTTACAGTATATCTGATTGTAAAAAGGTTCTTTTTTATTTGATAACCGAGACTACCACCATAAATGTAGCCATTGTATTTATTAAAACTTCCACCAAAACCAAAAAGGAGTTCTCCATAAACGATAGGATTGCTTTTTTGGATTATTGTATCTTGACCGAAGTTTTTTCCGGTTAGAAGGAGTAATAGGATTAAAAAGATTTTTTTCAATTCAATTTATAATTCAAATATCTTTGTGGTAAAATTTTAAGTGTTTTGTGTGAAATATTTTGGTCAAAAAATAATTTCATATTGTAATCTTTCTATTCATCAGGTCTATTTTTCAAATCCATTCGCTCGTGCAAAATTCTGATTATTTCAATTTCCTCTGTGCTTATAATTTGATAAAAAATGATATGTTTACCAGTTCTCAACCCTAACAAATTTTCGCTTATTCCTTCATAGTTACTGCAAAGTTCAGGGTTTTGACCGATTTGCATACAAGAAAATTCTATGGCTTCATAATATTTATCAGCTTGCGTTTCTGACCATTCTTCATAAGTGTAAAACCAAATGTTATTTAGGTCATCAATCGCCTCTTGTCTCAATATAACTTTGGTCATTTTTAGCTTTTTGTCTTTTTAAAGCTTTCAAGTTTTCTTTAAAATCAAAATCTTCAACTCTCAGACTATCAAGTCCTTTTTGAATTGCAGCCTTCAAAGCAATTGCCTTGCTTTCCTCGTTCTCTAAAAGCCGGAGTCCTGCACGAATAACTTCGCTTACATTTTTGTAACGTCCTGACGAAACTTGGTTATTTACAAATTGGTCAAAATAACTTCCAAGTGATATTGATGTGTTTTTCATTGTTATAAACTTTATTCAAAGTTACCATAATAAAAGCGTCTGAAGAAATTGTTATAATGTAATTTGGTTTTGAGGATTGACGCTGCATATCGAAAGAATTTTATCATTCTATTACTTACAATTTTTAACTATCGCTATTTCCTTTGATATTTTTCAATTTCTCTCCAACGTTTTGGATCGACCATTTTCCAATAAGCTTCATAAAAATCTCTTTTATTGAGGTTGTTGTTTTTTATCAAATCTCCAAAAAGGTTTGTCAAAGCAATTTTTTCTTCAGTGGGTGCCGCTAAAATATCGTTCTCGTTTTCATCTAATACCATAACAGAGGCATAAATATGTTCCCATTCTTCAAGTCCGTTTGTCAGTACAGTATATTTTTTTTCGTTTGAAAAGAGGTCGATATTATGCCACATTAAGATGGGATAATTTCTGTTATTTGGAAAAATTGCTTTGTCCCATTTTCCATATTTATCATACATTGCTTTGTGCGTGTAAAAAGAGGAATAAACGCATTTATATCTAATTTCATTGATTCTTAAAGTGTCTTTTTCGTGTATTGTTATATAAACATCGTTCAAGATTTCCGTAAAATCATTCTCGTAAATTTTCGGACATTTTCCTTTAGCGGTTTTCGGCGAAGAAGCGCAACTTAAAAAAACAGAAAACAGGATTGAGACGTATATTGCTTTCATTTTGGTTAGTGTTTTTGATTGTTTGTCAAGTTATGAAAAAAATGCAGGAACTTACGCTCTTAACTTAAATTTTTAATTTACTCTTTATATAAAACAACTTTTTTTACAAATAAAGCTGATATTTATTGTAATACTTGAGGACTA
>LSQX01387648.1_pt1 | contig 18004 bp, 17 predicted proteins | sample 654561 | NCBI WGS metagenome assembly LSQX01 (sample SAMN04489861, study PRJNA283612) | anaerobic digester metagenome | isolation source: 4 biogas reactors fed with cattle manure at either 37C or 55C with and... | place: Denmark: Kongens Lyngby | collected 2014
CCGCTGTGGGCGAGCATCTCCTGCAACCGGTCGCGGTCGGCCTTGACATCGTGGTACACGTGACCGGGGAGCGCCGCCCGGGCGCGGTCCGTGTAGGGTCAGCTCTTTTTTCCGTAGATGATGATCTGCTCCATGCTGCTTCTCCTTGTTGGCTGATGGATGGATGATGGGTGCGGGCGCGGATGCGGGCTCAGGCGAGCACGACCAGATCGCCCGGTTCGGGCAGGAGCCCGCGCTCGCCCAGTTCACGGGCGAGCAGGGCGCGGATCTCGCCGGCGTGCGCCCGGCGTACCGGCCGGCTGAGATGCACCAGGGCCAGTCGACTGGCCCCGCTCTGCCGGGCCAGTTCCAGACAGGAGGCCACCCCGCCGTGGCCCGGGGTGTCCGCGTCCAGGCCGTAGGCCTCGTGCACGATCAGGTCCGCGCCGCGGGCCAGCGCCGCGGTGGCCGGGGTGGGCCGGCCGTCGCCGCTGTAGAACACGGACCTGCCGCCCGCGTCCAGCCGCACCGCCAAACAGGGCGCGTGCGTGCTGTGGGCGGTCGCGGCAATAGTCCAGGCCGCACCACACAGCGTAAGCGTTCCACCCGGCGCGGCCTCAACAAACACAACCGGGTACTGCAACCGTGCGCGGAAACCCGGGTAGGCCAGTTCCAGCGCCTGCCAGATCTTGGCCTCGATCCCGGCCGGGCCGGCCACGGTCAGCGGCCGGGATCGGCCCTCGTCCCAGAAGCGCAGCAGCAACAGCGGCAGGCCGAGGAAGGTGTAGGAGATGCGGCCGTAGAACTCCGCCCAGGCCTTGGTGGTCTCCTCCGGGCTGCGCTTGTTCTTCGTCTCGAGGAAGAGATCGACCAGCGAGAGTTCCATGGTGTGGTAGGCGGGCACGAAGAAGCTGTCGGGCTTTTCCGGGAATTCCAGGTTCCTGATCCGGAACACCTGGGTGGGGTAGGAGCCGCCCGCCCCGGTTTGCTGGATCTGCCCGCCGTACAGGGTCCAGGTGTTCTTGTCCCAGTTGGCGTACTTGGCGGAGATCAGCCGATCCATCCGGTAGTCGGCGTCCCAGGCGGCGTAGGAGAAATAGTTGAAGGTGTTCCGCTGCGGGTCGGGCCGGGCGAAGGAGTAAAAGCCCTCTGCACCGCGGTAGTAGTAGCGGCCGTTGCGGTAGATCCCCAACGCCACCCTGCCCTTGACCTCCTTGTTCCAGATGCGGTTGGTGGCCGACACCGTTTTGGGCAGGACCACCTGCGACATGCCCAGAAACAGGAACGTGCAGGCAAGGCCGGCAGCGATGATCGGCAGGGTGATCTTCTTCAGCGGCACGCCGCAGGCCTTGAGGGCGATGAGTTCGTTGGAATGGTTGAGGATGCCCAGAGTGACCACGCCGGCCAAGAGGATGCACACCGGGCTCATCTGCTCGATGATGAACGGGATGTTGAGCAGGAAGAACTCGACGATCAGCCCCAGGGACTTGCCCTTCTCGAGGAAGTTGTCGATCTTCTCGAAGAAGTCGATGAGCAGGTAGATGGTGATGAAGCTGACCATGATCATCCCGAGGTTGCGGATGAAATTGAGCAGGATGTAGCGGTAGAGAAGTATCACGGAGTCTATCGGAGGTGAGGGAGGGGGAAAAAACCGTCTGCACGAGTTGGGGAAGGCGTCAGCGGCGGTGCCCGAAGAACGGAACCTTCTGCCTTTACTACCCGCTGCCGCCCGATTGGTCAAGCACTACCCGTTCCAGGCCGGGGTGCCCGCGGGCCACGGCGTCAGGGTCGGCGTGCGCCCTCCCCGCCCTTGCGCGCCAGTCGTTTCCGGCTGTCCGCCAGTGGTTTTCACCGATCCGGCCGGACAAGACCGCGCTTGCACTTCGTTTCCCCCCTGTGGTATGCTTGCCGCCTCTTGCCGACCGTTGCACTCCGCCCTGGATCCGGCAGGGGATAATTCCCTGTCCGGGCAGGCATGGCGCAGGCCGCGGCCTGACGTTCGCCATGCTAAGGCGGTGTTTTTTCGCGGGACCTTTCGCCCATGCAGAAACGACTTGAAAAGATCGCAGACAACAACATAACCCGCAGCGCCAGCAAGAACTCCGCCCAGGCGCGGCTCAACGGGTTGTGGGCCATCTTCGAGCGCAGCGACACGGTCCTGATCGTCATCAATGCCGACCCGGACGCCATTGCCTCGGCCATGGCCCTCAAGCGGCTGCTCAGCTACCGCGTGCAGAGCGTGACCATCGGCTACCCCAATGAGATCCGCCGGCTCAACAACATGACCATGGTGGAGCGGCTGAAGATCCCCATCGAACGGCTGCACACCCTGCCGGTCAAGGAATTCACCAAGAAGGTACTCGTCGACTCGCAGCCCAACCACCTGGCCTGTTTCGAAAAGATGACCTTCAACGCGGTCATCGATCACCACCCGGTGACCACCGGCTGGGATGCCGACTTCATCGACATCCGGCCCGAGTACGGGGCGGTCAGTTCGATGATGCTCGAATACCTGCGCGCCGCCAACATCAAGCCCTCCGTCGCCCTGGCCACGGCCCTGTTCTACGGCGTCAAGGTCGACACGCAGAACTTCCAGAAGCAGAACATGCAGGTGGCCGACGGCAACTGCTTCCGCTACCTGTTCAACATCGCCAACCTCAACCTGGTGCGCAAGTTCGAACTCACCGAACTGCGCCGCTCCGAACTCCGCTACTTCCGCATCGCCCTCAACGAGGTGAAGACGAGCAAGCGTCGCGCCTACGTCCACATCGGCCGCGTCAGCACGCCCGACATCCTGGTGATCATCGCCGATTTCTTCAACCGCGTCGAAGGGTTCGACTGGGTCATCGTCTCCGGCATCCACGCCGAGAAAATGGTCGTCATCTTCCGCTGCGACGGTTACCGCAAAAACGCCGGCAAACTGGCCAAGAGTTCGTTCGGCAACTACGGTCCGGCCGGCGGCCACAAGGAGGCCGCGCGTGCCGAAGCACCGCTGAAAAACCTGCCCCTGCGGGAGAATCTGGAGATTACCACCAAGACCCTCATCCGCCTCATCACCAAGCACGACAAATAACGGTTCGCCCGCCAACCGTCCCATCTCCCACCTTCCTCAGAACAGCCTGTATCCGGGTTGATACCTTCGCAGATTGTGCTTGCGGCACCGACTCTTTTTGCAATATATGTAATTAGGAATGTATTTTATCCTCAGCGTCCCGCGGCGAGGAGATCTTTCCCGTTCGGGCTCTGAAAACCCCTCTGCACGGTGGCCCTATGTACAGACCCTCCACTTTGGCAATGATCCTCGCTGGTGGCCGCGTCGACGAGTTGGGCGTTCTCACCCACTACCGGCCCAAATCCGCTGTTCCCTTCGGCGGTTTTGCCCGGGTGATCGACTTCCCCCTCTCCAACCTCCTCCACTCCGGCATCGAACGCATCGCCATCCTCAGCCAGTACCGCTCCTACTCCCTGATCAATCACATCGGCACCGGCGCCGCCTGGGACATGATCGGCCGCAATCGCGGCATCTCCATCCTGCCGCCGTTCAAGGACTACGAAAACCCGCACTGGTACCGGGGCTCGGCCGACGCCGTCTACCAGAACCTCGACTACATCCGTTACTACGGCCCCTCGGTGATCCTCATCCTCTCCGGTGACCACATCTATCAGATGGATTACCGCAAAATGATCCGCTACCACACCGAGCAGGACGCCGACGTCACTGCCGCCTTCATCGAGGTCCCCAGGGAGTCCGCCTCCCGCTTCGGCGTGGCGGAGATCGCCGAAGACAGCGAAGAGGGCGGCCGCATGCTCTCCTACGAGGAGAAGCCGGCCGAGCCGAAGAGCAACTGGGCCTCGCTCACCGTGCTCTGCTTCCGGCCGAACGTGCTTTTCGACGCGCTCAGGAAGAACCAGGCAGGCGACTCCTATGAATTCGGCCGGGACATCATCCCGATGCTGATGCGCGAGAACTACAAGGTGCACGGCTACAAGTTCCGCGGCTACTGGGGCTACACCCGCACCATCGATGAATACTGGCAGACCTCCATGGATCTGCTCGGCGAGAAGCCGATGATCGACCTGGAGGCCTGGGGCATCCGCACCAACCTGGCCCACCGGGGTATCAGCGACCGCCAGCCGGTCAAGCTCGGCCCGCGTGCCTCGCTGGAAAACTCCATGGCCTACAACGGCTGCATCATCGACGGCACGGTGCGCAACTCGATCCTCTTTCCCGGGGTGCACGTGATGGCCGGGGCCGAGGTCAACGACTCCATCCTCTTTTTTGACACCATCGTCCATGAAAACGCGCAGCTGCACCGCATGGTCAGCGACGTCAACACCGTGTTCAACCGCAACGTGACCGTGGGCCGGCCGAGGTGCGAGGAGATCAACCGGGTCAGCGTCATCGGCTGGAACAACAGCGTCCCGGAAGGGTTCCGCATCGGCTGCGGCTGCACCGTGGCCCCGCGCATCGATCCCGACAGATGGCCCGCCACCGAACTCGTCGACGGGGAGGAACTGAAATGAGACAAAGCAGCGACGCCCTGGTCCTTCTTCTTGCCGGCGGCATCGGCAGCCGGCTGAACCTGCTGGTCAGCCGCCGGGCCAAACCCGCGGTGCCGTTCGGCGGCCTGTACCGGATCATCGACTTCAGCCTGTCCAACGTGATGAACTCCGGTTTCACCAAAGTCGGCGTACTCACCCAGTACAAACCGCTGTCCCTCATGGCGCACATCGGCAACGGCGAGGCCTGGGATTTCACCGGCCGCACCCGCGGGGTCAAGATCCTGCCGCCGCGCACCGGCGAGCAGGACTCGGACTGGTACCAGGGAACGGCGGACGCCATCCGCCAGAACATCGATTTCATCGAGAACAATCCCTCGGAGCAGGTGGTCATCCTCAGCGGCGACCACATCTACCGAATGGATTTCGATGCCATGGTCTCCTATCACCAGCACAAAAAGGCCGATATCACCATCGGCATGATGGTGGTGCCCAAGCGCGATATCCACCAGTTCGGCACGGGTATCATCAACGCCGACAACCGCATCATCGACTGGGAGGAAAAACCCAAGGTGCCGCGCACCAACCTGGCCTCCATGGGCATCTACGTGTTCGACACCAAGTACCTGCTGCGCACCCTGGCCAAGGACCGCAAGGAGGTCGACTTCGGCATGCACATCATCCCCCGGGCGATCAACGAGGACCGGGTGTTCGCCTACCCGTTCTACGGCTACTGGCGCGATGTCGGCACCATCCAGTCCTACTGGGAAACCAACATGGACATCATCCGCGAGGATTCGGGCATCTCACCGGAGGAATGGGAGATCCGCTCCAACCCGGACTACGGCGACCGGCCGATGGATCGCGCCCCGGCCCGATTCATGGAAGGGTGCCAGGTGACCTCGTCCATGGTCGCCTCGGGCTGCGTCATCGAGGGCACGGTGATCAACTCGGTACTCTCGCCGGGCGTGCACGTCAAAAAAGGGGCCACGGTTTCCAACTCGGTGGTCTTCGCCGATTCGATCATCGAGGAGAACGCGGTGGTCGACCTGGCCATCCTCGACAAACGGGTGTACGTCGGCGCCGGCTCCCGCGTCGGTGACGGCGACGGCCTGGATGTGGCCAACAAGAAATTCCCCACGCACCTCTATACGGGTATCTCCCTGATCGGCAAGGAGGCCATGATTCCGCCGGGTGTGCGCATCGGCCGCAACTGCATCGTCAATTTCGGTTTCCATGACGGTTCCTTCGGCGGCAAGACTGTCCTTGCCGACGGCGAGTCGATCTGAGGTGCCGACCGGACCATGGACCCGCCAGCCAGCGGGTTCATCGTCCGATGCCGGGGCCGGCAGGAAAAGCTTGCACCGGCACAGATGAACGGGTATTTTTTCCGCCCTCGACCAAGGTGCAGGCCTCCTTCCAGGCTGCACCTTGCCCTGCCCAGCCGCAACAGGCTCCAGTAGCTCAGGTGGATAGAGCACAGGATTCCTAATCCTGGTGCCGCAGGTTCGAGTCCTGCCTGGAGCACCATTAAATAAAGGCCAAAAGCTCAAGAACTCTGAGCTTTTGGCCTTTTTTTCTGCTTACCACTCAAACTCAGCCGGTTGATTTTTCTCGCGGCCGGACGCTGTCTGTCCCACCAGCCATGGGATAATGCGTCAACCAATCATCAACATCGGAGCGCGCCATGGTGAAAAACACAGTCCAGTTCCAGGGAGGGCTCAGTTTGCCACGATCCCCCGCCACCTGCGGCACGGAAGAGCAACGCCGGCTGGCCCTGTTCACAATGCTCCGGCCCCAAGGCTCCGCTGCCCGAAATGCGGTCACAAGCACTGCTCTGCCCTGCAGAGTCGCAAGCTGTACCAATGTCGGCACCGCTTCCAGGTCTCGCTGACCCAGGGCGCCATTTTTGCCTCGATCAAGCTGCTCCTGCCCATCTGGATGCTGGCCATCTACCTGGTCACCCAGTCCACACCCCGAGCCGCCTCTTCCTTTTCACTGTGCGCAGTCCCATGGTCTACGGGTGCTCAGCGGCTGTCCGCCGGTTTTTATTTCTTCCGCCACACCCCGTTCAACTGGATATATTGGCCTGCCGGAGTTTTCTCCAGGGCCTTTTGTCCGGCAAGCTGTTCGACTGCCTGCAGTTGCGTGTTGTTTCGCCTGGCAATTTCCTCATAGTGCTTTTTGCGCTGGGCATTGATCGATTGGGCGAGGTTTTTTGCTTCGGCGTGTGCCGCCTGCACCGGAGCCAGGTAACCGGTGGGCGTTTCGCCGACCAGCCCTTGGGCTTTCGCTGTTTGCAGATCAAGACAGAAACCGTTTCCGCTCAGTACAAGCAGGGCGGCCAAAGACAACAGAAATCGTTTCATGGGTTTTCTCCTTCCCTTAGAATAATCCGCTTTCCTGATTGATGACCGAATCCAGTTCTTTTTCTACTTTCACCCGGATTTCGTGTTCAATTTTAACATTGAGATTAATGGTGATCGGTTCGTCCGGCGGGGCCACCTTTACTGTCGGTGAACAGGCCACCAAAACCAGAAGAACGGCTGCCCCTGTCAGTACTGTTCTCAACATATTTCCTCCTTTCGGCTTTAGTCGGGGTGTGAGGGCGGGATGTGCCGGCGCATGTCCTGCTCCAACTCCGAGGATAGACCCTGGCTGTATCGGATGCTTTTCAGCAGGGAAAGCAGATTTTGTTCGGTGTGGATATTCAGATGCACCGGCCGTTGCGTATCGAGACGGGGACTCTGCCCCACGAGCCGGAGCTGGGCTATCAAGGTACCCTCCGGCTGATAACTGATTCGGGCCGAGAACTGCTCATAACGAAATTCCTCCAAGGCTTTGAGCGCATAGGCGGTGAGCCCGGACTCGGCAAATGTGCCGCCGGACGGTTGGTAGCGGATGATACCCCCCTGGTTGATGCTGTGCAACTCGCCCTCGTCGATACTGACCCCGTCGCGGCCGAGTTTGAGCGGCAGTTGGCCCTCCACCGTGCCGTTGGCCTCCAGACCTTTGGCGTTTTGCAGGGCAAAAATTTTCGCCACGTCAACATTGGCAACGTGCAGCCGGCAGGAATGGAGGGGTTGGTTGAGGTCATAGACGCAGTGCTCCGCAGTGATCCGGCCGCCGAAAAGCTCCCCGCTGGCACGTGCAAGGACAAGGCTCGGGAGTGGTCCGGAGTCGGAACGATGCACAGCTGTGTCCAGGCGAAGATGCTCGAGGGCAACAGGGCCGCCCAGGCGCTCGATCTCCACCGTGCCCGGTTCCATCGACTCCAGCACGGGCAGGAACCTGAGGTGCTGGCGGAGGGTAATCCCGATAAGCGGTGCGTTGCCCATCGTGGCCTCGCCGTTGTCCAGGCTGAGCGAACCCCGCACGTCAGCCTTGCCCTGTTTGCTCCAGCGCAGCTGCAGATCCAGCCCGACTGCACCGCCCTTGAGGGTGAAGGGCCTCTTCTTTGTCGATGGCAGCAGGAGCAGCAGGTTGCTCGACTCGCTCATGACCAGCGGGCCGACGGTTTTCAGTGTTGCCCTGCCACCACCCGTACTGCCGGGCCGATACTCCAGGTCGGCCTGCAGGATTCCTGCCCCCTGCGGGGAATGGAAACGGCCGTTCGCCTTGATGACATCGTCTGCCCCCTGCTCCACCGTGGCCTGTACTCCATCCAGGCGCAGCGGGTTGAGAGGCAACGTATTCAGCACCAGTCCATCCGCGGTCCACGAGCTGGCCGGCTTGATCTGCACCTGCCAGCCGCCTGGTTTGAGCCTGATCTGTCCGGCGAGATTGGCCTGCACAGCAGCAACGCGCATACCCTCCTGTCGGGCGTTGTCCACCACCAGGTGCGACGAGGGCGCCAGCTGCAGGACCTGCCTGGCCGGGGCCCAGGTCCCGTCCACCTGCAGTTGGATGGTTTTGGCCGATAACCGCTGCCCCTGAAAATCCGACAGGCTCAGCAGCAGGTGCAGCGCTTGTGCCTCCATCTGCTGCCAGTCAAGACGGCATCGGGCTGTGAGCCGGCCCCGGGAGGGCAGCGACCCTCCTCCGGTCCCTGCGACAAACGCCTTGAAAACATCGGCCTCTGCGGTGAGGGTGCCGTTGAGCTGATCGTTCTTGAGCGTCACCTGAGCGGTCAGGGGCGCAGGTGTGTCCGGGGGGCTGTCCGCCAGGCCCAGAGACAGTGCCTTTTCGGTGGCGGCAGCCGTCATGTGCACGGCCAGGGGCGGGTAGTGCCGGCCCTCTGCACCGGTCGGGACAACCAGCAGTCTGTGTATCTGCAACTGCTCCAGGTGCAGGCGTGTTTCGGCGATGCGTTTGAGTGCGCCGGCAATATCGGACGGCACGTTTTGTGTCTTCGTTGCCGATGCGGAGGGAAGGGTCATCTTTGCTGTGCCCATGCTCAGGGAGACAACAGATCCTCTGAGCAGATCAGGGAACCGGTACCGGCACAGGACATCGCTCAGGTCGATGCGGACCGGACCTGTATCCAGGACAAGGGTTGCGGTGAATTGACCGATACCCAGCGAATCGGTGGTCAGCGTGACCTGGCCCAGGCGGACATCATGCAGGCCCACGCGCGCCAGCAGCACTGGCAGCACCCGATGGCCCCAGTGATGCCAGGCGCCAACAAGCACCATGACGACGAAGAGCGGCAGCAGGAGGACGCGGGCAAGGCGCATGGCCGGTCAGGCCCAAAGCCTGGACAGAGGAGGACAACAACGGACCGCCCCGGGCAGCTCCTGAACAGCAAAGGTGATGGTCTGCAGGGACGGCTCCATTGCCTTCTCCTGTGGTCGAATGAGGGATTCCAAAAAATCAGGCCCGGGGCACGCAGCACCACCTCCAGTTCGAGGCCGAGCTGTTGCCTGCCGGCCGGTACCCGGGCGAAAACGGCCGGCGACCTGTGACGGCCCCGGTGGGCCTCAGGTCCTTGTTTGGTAGCGATAGCCGGGTGGTTTGTCAACTGCAACAGGGGGGATTGGTGTGGGACCGAGGGGGGAATGTTTTGTCTTCCGGGGTGGTCCGCTTTTGCTGTGTCTCCTCCAGACCGCCAATCTGTTCAACCTCTCGGTTGACCTTATTTTCTGCGATACCAACACGGCTTCGTTTGCCGTTGACTCTCGCCCAACCCGGCCGCTCCACCGAGCGGGCTGGATGCCAAGGCCGTACCCCTGCGGCTGCCGAGAAAAGGCTCGGTTTATCGGTGCAAGGTCGGATCCGCTTTCTTTCCCCAGTGGTTGTTGCCTTTGTCTGGTCGAGGCGGCGACTTCCTGGTATACAAGCCTCCCCCTGGTTGTGGCAGACCAGGTCGCGCGCGGTCGGACAGCTGTTCCGCTGCCGCCGCGGATGCCGTGCCCAGCGGCTGTGTCTCAGTGTCTCCGACGAGTACCACCATGAAAAAAAAGAACGTCTTCAAACTTGTTGGCCACCGCGACAATTTTCCCTTTTTCAAGGAGATCCTGGAGATGGGATACCATGTGTTCAGCATGGAAAACGCGAAACTGCCCGGGTTTTACCCGAATACCTTTCCCGATTACCCCGGGGTCGATTACCGGCAGCTCCGGGTTGGCGACGTGATCACTATCCGGGTCTTTTTCCGGATCGGCGCCGGCAGGGATGTGCGCGCCGATGGCGGCTATATGGACCTGGAGGTGGAGCACATCGAAGGAGAAACCGTGTTCGGGGTGATCCAGACCCGGCTGCCCGACGAGTTCCCCCTGCAGAAAGGGGATTCCCTCGAACTCTACCCCGACGAAATTCTTTATAAAACACAGAGAACGGAGCACTGACATGGAACTCAAGGAAAACCAGGCGGCCCTGATCCTCGAAGCCTCGGCCGATGGGGAAATCACCGTGGATGTGCAGTCCCTGGACCTGCAGGGCCTGGCCAGCGCCCTGTGCCATGCCCTGGCCATGAAGCTTATGCACGACGAGCAGTTGCAGGGTGAACTCATGGACATGCTCGAGGCGGGCGAACAACCCGGGGAACCGGCGAACTGAGCGTCCGCTTGCCCCCTGCCCCGGCCCGGAGCGCCCTGATCAGGACCGGGCCTTTTTGTGGTCTCGGCCCAGCCGACCGGTTTGCAGGAGAAGAAAAAAGCACCCGCCCCGGGAGGGCCGGGTGCTTTTTTTTGCGCTGCGAGGCTCTTGTCCGCGCTCGCCTACGCGCCGTCGAGGCCGTACTTGCCGCTGTAGCCGCGCGGGGTGACCATCCGCTCACGCCAGACAAAGGTCTGGGAGTTGCCGACGATGACCGTGGTCTGCATGTTGATCTCCTCGTCGAGCATCCCGCCCAGGGTGGTCAGGCGCACCGACTCGTGCTCGCGGCTGGCGCCGCTGACCAGGCCGACCGGCGTGTCCGCATCCCGGTGTTCGAGGAGGATCTCCCGGCAGAGCACGATCTGGTTGGTCCGTTTTTTCGACCTGGGGTTGTAGAGCACCACCACGAAATCAGCACCGGCCGCGGCCGCGATGCGACGCTCGATGAGCGGCCAGGGGGTCATCAGGTCGGACAGGCTGATGGCGGCGAAATCGTGCATGAGCGGTGCGCCGAGCACCGCGGCGCAGGCGTTGAGCGCGGCGATACCGGGAATGATGTCGATGTTCGCCCGGCTGTCGGTGGCGCGGGCCAGTTCGAAAACCAGCCCGGCCATGGCGTAGATGCCCGGGTCACCGCCGCAGACCAGGGCCACCCGCCGGCCGGCCTCGGCCAGTTCCAGGGCGGTGCGGCAGCGGTCGATCTCCTGCATCATGGCCGAGGAAAGAACCTCGCTCTGTGGGTTGAGGCAGTCCTGCACCAGGTCCAGGTAGGTGCGGTAGCCGACCACGACCTCCGCGTTCTCCAGGGCCTGGCGTGCGCGCGGGGCCATCAGGTCGAGGGCGCCGGGGCCGGTGCCGACCACGGTGAGGGTGCCGGTTGGCGTCTGCCGAGTTGCCGTCATATTGTGTTCCTCTGGTCGCTGTCGGCCGGAGTATCGGCCGCGGTTGTCGTTGTGGAGGTGCGGCCGGTTCCGTGCACACCGAGCGGGTCGGCCCGCTCGGCCACGGCCACGGTCACGTCCGGGTATTTCTCTTTGGCCACCACGAGGGTCGCACCCGGTCCGGCGGCGAGCAGGGCCGCAGGTTCGGCCACGCCCCGGGCGCCGGTGGCGCGCAGCACCGCCGCCGAACTGCTCACCCCCTCCACCCGGTTGAGGGCCGCGCTGTCATAAAACTCGATGGGAAATCCCTGCCCGGCGGCAAAGAGGAGCAGACCGGGTTCGTCCCGCTTCAGGTCGATGGAGGCGAGCCCGCTGACCGCAGCCAGGGCCAGGGTGTGCCGGCCGAGGGTCTCCTTGACCGCCCTTTCGATCGCCCCGGCCGGGGTGCCGCGGTTGCAGCCGATGCCGAGCACCAGCGCGGGCGGGTGCAGGAGTGCGGCCCCGGGCAGGCCGACGGCTTTCACGTCGATGACCAGGTCGGCATGTTCCCGCTCAACGACCGGGTGCAGGTCCGACGGCAGCTCGGGCAGCGGGCAACAGCTCCAGACGGACACCCCGCCCCGGTCCACCAGCCGACCCATGGCCGCGGTCAGCGCGCCCCGGTCTGCCACCCGCAGGCCGAGATCGCGGCACCAGAGGTCGAGCGCGGTGCGGCCGAGCACGTCCGAGGCCGTGGTCAGCGCCGCCGCCCCGCCGGTGATGCGGGCCACCCGGCGGGCCAGGTCGTTGGCCCCGCCCAGATGCCCGGAGACGAGCGGGATGGCGAAGCGGCCCCCCTCGTCACAGACCACCACGGCCGGGTCGCGATGCTTGTCCGCGAGCAGCGGGGCGATGGTGCGCACGACGATGCCCGCGGCCATGATGCAGACCAGGGCCCGACGGCCCTGCCAGGCCAGACGCATCTCTTCGGCCACCCGACCCCGGCAGGGACGGAACTCCGCGCCCAGTTCTGCGGCCAATCGCTCGCCGAGCGCGCACCCGCCCCGGGTGAGGGCGAGCACCACGATGCCGCCGGGCCGCCCCCCCTGCCCGTGCATCAGCGGTACTCGTGGGAAAAGGCCGCGTCGTAGAGCCTGGAGGCGATGCGGCTGTCCGCGGACAACGCCGGCCCGACCACGATCATGGCGGTCTTGCGGATACCCGAGTCGGCCACCCGCTCGGCGATGTTCTCGAGGCTGCCGCGGACGATGCGCTCGTCCGGCCAGCTGGCCCGCTCGACCACGGCAATCGGCGTGTCCACCGGGTAACCACCGGCCAGCAGGTCCGCGACCACCCGCTCGATCAGGGCCACGCTCAGGAAGATACACATGGTCGCCTGCACCGCGGCCAGGCGGACGAGCGATTCCCGTTCCGGCACCGGCGTGCGCCCCGCCTGGCGGGTGAGGATGACCGTCTGGGTGACCTCGGGCACGGTCAGCTCGGTGCGCAGGGCGGCAGCCGCGGCAAACACCGAGCTGACCCCGGGCACCACCTCGTAGGGGATGGCGCGCGCATCAAACCACTGCATCTGCTCGCGGATGGCCCCGTACATGGCCGGGTCGCCGGTGTGCAGGCGCACGGTGCGCAGGCCGCGCTGGTAGCCATCGGCGAGCAGGGTCATGATCGCCTCCAGGTCAAGGCCCGCGCTGTCGTGGCAGGAGGCGCGGATGCCGTCGAGCAGTGCCGGGTTGACCAGGCTGCCGGCGTAGACCACCAGGTCGGCCGTGTCGAGCAGGCGGCGGCCCTTGAGGGTAAGCAGTTCAGGGTCGCCGGGGCCGGCGCCGAGGAACACCACCGGATGACTGGTTGCGCCGGGAGTCGAATTCGTTGCGCTCATGTCAGACCCTGACCCTTTTCTTGCGGATGACCATGGTCGAAAAATAGTGCAGCTGCTTGCCCCGGGCGGCCCGGATGTCGGTGTATACCCGCTCGCCGGGCAGGCCGCTCCGCTCGGTGAGCACCGCCTGGTCGGCGAGGCCGAGTTCCTCGAGCAGGTCGATGAGGGCGTCGAGCCGCCGGTGCACCTTCATGAGCACCACCGCGTCCAGGCTGGTGAGGATCTGCCGCAGCCGGTCGTCCTCAAAGGCGGCCGGCACCACCGCGAGCACGTCGTCGCCCAGCGCCAGCGGGCTCGACTGGGAGGCGGCGCAGGCAGCCATGGCGGTGATGCCCGGCACCACCGTGACCGTGGTGGCCGGCCGCCGCTCCTGGATCATGGCCAGCAGGTAGAAGGCGGTGGAGTAGAGGGTGGCGTCGCCGAGCGTGGGAAAGGCCACGTCCTCGCCCCGGTCCAGGTGGGTGATCACCCGGTCCGCGGCCGTGCCCCAGGCGTCGAGCAGCTGTTGGTCCGTCTCGCGGCCGAGAAAGACCTTCTGCATCGGGAAGCAGAGTTCGAGCACGGTGCGGCCGTTGCCCGCCACCGCCTGGCTGGCGATCCGCAGGGCGCTGCTCGTGCCCTCCTCTCGAGCCTTGGGCACGGCCCAGACCCGGGTGGTGTCGAGAATGCGTGCGGCCTTATAGGTCATCAGTTCCGGGTCGCCGGGGCCGACGCCGACCAGGTAGAGGTGGCCGGACTGGGGCAAAGGGTGCTGGCTGCTCATAGGTCGCCTGTGATGAGGGTTATGGGATTGAGGACCCGGTCCGGGCCGCCGTGGGGATCGTGGCGGGTCACGGCCAGGGTGGCACTGGTGACGCTGCGGCACAGCTGCTGGAGCACACGCCGGGCAGTGGTTTCGGACTGCTTGAGCACCGCGCTGACCACGATGCGGCCGCCGGGGACAAGCCGGGGGGCGGCCGTGGTGAGGATCGCCTCCAGTTGGCCGCCGCTGCCGCCGACAAAGACGCGGTCCGGTGCAGGCAGTTCGGTGAGGGCCGCGGGCGCCGCGCCGTCGACCAGGTGGATCGTGTAGGCGCCGTAGGTGCGGATGTTGGTGCGGATGTTCGCCTGCTCCGCAGGGTTGCGTTCCACCGTGTACACCGAGAGTTCCGGGCAGAGGCGGGCCGCCTCCAGGCTGACGCTGCCCGAGCCGCCGCCGACGTCCCAGAGCACACCGTTCTCGGGCAACCGCAGCCGGTGCAGCACCGCGGCGCGCACCTCGTCCTTGGTGATCAGGCCGCGCGAGTGACGGATCTCGTCCTCGCCGAGGCCAAACCGGCAAGGGCAGGGGCGGACCGGCTGCTCGACCAGCACCAGGTTGAGCGGGCCGAAGTGCTGTTCGGCGATCTCGGCCAAGGTGCCGCTGGTGATCCGCTCGTCGGTGAGGCCTAAGTTTTCCGCCACGCGCAGGCGCAGGGTATCGATGCGCACATGGTCGTCGCAGCCCTCCAGGGCGGCGAGTAGGGTCGCGGCAACCCGGTCCGGACTGTTCTGTTCATCGGTGAGCAGGAGGACCCGCTGGTGGCGGAGCACCCGCCCGGCGACATCGTCCCCCGGCCGGCCGTGCAGGCTGACCATTGCCAGGTTGTCCCAAGGCTGGCCGAAACGGGCGCAGGCCAGCTGCACGCTGGACATCGCCGGGTGGACACGCACCCGCTCCGCGCCGAAGCGATCGATGAGGCTGCGGCCGATGCCGTAAAAGAGGGGATCGCCGCTGGCGAGTACGGCCACGTCACCCTTCTCCAGGGCCGCAGCCAGTTGGGCGAACAGGGCGCCCAATGGCGTGATCGGGATCGGCCGGGCCGCGCAGCCGGTGACCAGGGGGGCGTAACGGCGGCTCACAGCCACGGCCACGCAGCCCTTGATCAGCTGCCGCTGTTCGTGGCTGAGAACCGGCCCGCTCACACCGATCAGTTCAATCCGCGACACGACAGACCACCCCCTCTTCCGCGGTGACCAGGTAGACCGTGACCGGCAGGCCCGACCACACCTCGGCCTGGACCCGCGCCCGCTCACAGACCGCGGTGACCAGGTCGTCCCGGCCCGCGGCCCGCAGCCGCTCGTAGATCTCGCGGGCCGTGTTGGCCCGGGCCAGCGCAGCCGCGGCCGGACCGTCCAGCCCGAGGTCAACGAGCAGGTCCGCGGCCTGGCGGGTCTCAAGGGCGCCGTTGCGCACATGGGTCTGGGGCACGGCCAGGGCCGCCTTGACCAGCTTGGCCCACATCCCGGCCAGGTGGATGCGCCGGAACCCCTGGCGGGCCGTGGCCGTGAGCGCGTAGTGCAGGTAATCGCCCATCATCACCAATGCCTCTTCGGGCAGACCGAGCCGCCGCTGCACCGCGGCCTCGGAGGTGCGGCCGGTGGCAAGCACCACCTCGTCCAGGCCGGCGGCCCGGGCCACCCGCAGGCTCGCCTCGATGGTGTCGGTCCAGGCCTTGGCCGACACGGGCCGGACAATGCCGGTGGTGCCGAGGATGGACAGCCCGCCGACCACGCCCAGCCGCAGGTTCAGGGTCTTTTCCGCGAGCGCCTCGCCGTCGCGCACAAAAATACGCACCTCGACGCGCCCTTCGCCGGTGCCGCCCTCGACCAGGGCCTCGGCCACGGCCGCGCGGATCATGCGCCGCGGCACCGGGTTGATGGCCGGCTCGCCCACTGCCACCGGCAGGCCGGGCTTGGTGACCACGCCCACGCCCGGACCGTTCCCGAGCACGACCGGCTCACACCCCGGTTCGTTCAGCCAGCGCGCCTCGGCACCGATCTCCGCGCCGTTGGTCACGTCCGGGTCATCGCCCGCATCCTTGACCACCGTGGCCAGGCCGGTGCCGAAGCGGCAGAGTTCGAACGAGTGGCGCGAGCCGTCGGGAAAGGGGATCTCCACCCGGCCGGGATGTGGCTGGCCGAGCAGGCCGAGCACCGCCGCCTTGGCCGCGGCCGCGGCGCAGGCCCCGGTGGTGTAGCCGCTGCGCAGTGTTCTGGATGCGCCCTTCCGCTCGGCCACGAACGTTCCTCAGGCCAGGCGCAGCAGGGCGTTGACCGCGGCCACGGCCACCGGCGTGCCGCCCTTGCGACCGAGCGCGGTAATGAACGGGTAGTTTTGGGCGGCCAGCAATTCCTTGGACTCGGCCGCGTTGACGAACCCCACCGGCACGCCGATCACCAGGTTGGGGGCGATCAGCCGCCGCTCGATCAGGTCCATGACCTTGAGCAGGGCCGTGGGCGCGTTGCCGATGGCAATGATGCCGATGTTGTCGCCGGTGGCCCGGGTCATGGCCGCATCGGAGCGGGTGGTGTTGTTGGCCCGGGCCAGGGTCGCGGTCTCGGGTTCAGCCACCCGGCAGAGCACCCGGCCACCAAAGGCGGCGAGCAGGTGCGCGGAAACCCCGGCCGCGGCCATGCCCACGTCCACAAGGATGTTGCGGCCGCTGCGGATGGCGGTCAGCCCGGCCGCGATCGCCTCGGGGTGGAAGCGCAGGGTCTCGGCGAAGCTGAAATCGCCGGTGGCGTGGATGATCCGCCGGACCACGGCGAACTCGTCCGGGGCAAAGGCGGTGGGGCCGAGTTCGCGCTCGATGATGCGGAAGCTCTCGGCCTCGATGTCCTGGGGGGCGACCTGTTGCAGGGAAATCATGCCTGTTCTCTCTGGCTGGGGCCGGGAGGGGTCACCCGACCGGATATTTGTTCACTGTTCCGGCGTGCTGCCGGTGTTGCCACCCGTGCTCCCGGGTACGGCGCTCTGCAAGGTCTCGTCCACCACCTGGCGGACATCGGCCAGGCATCAGCGCCGGCGCGGATTTGTGCGTACGCAGTCGCAGCCGCCGGCCCGCTTTTCCTGCGTGATCCGCTCAAGGATGGTCGACCGGCCATGGGCGCGCACGTCCGCTTCGATCTGCGCACGGGTGTAGTGAAAGCAGAAACAGACCAGGTCCTCGGCGCGGAACACTGGCCGGGGCGGGGAGAACGGGTTGTCAGGGGTCATTGCTGTTCCTCGGCAAATGAATGGATGGATGCGCCGCCGGCCGACCCGGCGGCGAACAGTTCGGGATAGAGCAGCGCCCGCACCTGGACGATGCCGTCGAGCAGGTCCGGCGTGGGTCGCGAGACCAGTTCCTCGTCCACCAGGAACACCTGGTTCTCGCGCACCGCGCGGATCACCCCGAAGCCCGGCTCACCCGTGATATCTTCGACCCGCACCGGGTTCATGCGGCCGCGCTGCGCCAGGTAGACGTCGATCTCGTCGGCCCGGGCGAGGATGCGCTCCTTGGCGTAGGCGGCGATGTTCGTCTCGCGCATGCGTGCCGCGTCCGCAGCCACATTGATACCGCCCGCCGACTCGAGCACGAACAGGGCCATGGAGCCGGGCGCAAAGGTCTTCATCTGCCGGTGGATGGATTCGAAATAGACCCGCTTGCGTCGCTCCGGCGGGATGAGCCGCAGATCCTCGCTGATGCGCGCCAGGCCGCGGGTAAAATCCGCGATCATCGCCTGCGCCTCGCGCTCGCGGCCGGTGAGCGTGCCCAGGGCCTGCCAGTAGGCGAACAACTCGTCCGCCCGGGTGGGCTGGAGCGACACCACCCGCACCCGGTGCTGCTCGAGGATGCGCACCAGGTTCGGGTAGCCGCGGCTGATCATCGGCCGGATGAGCACCAGGTCGGGCTTGAGGGCAAGGATACGTTCCGGGTCGTCCTGGAAC
>LSQX01357722.1_pt4 | contig 18003 bp, 15 predicted proteins | sample 654561 | NCBI WGS metagenome assembly LSQX01 (sample SAMN04489861, study PRJNA283612) | anaerobic digester metagenome | isolation source: 4 biogas reactors fed with cattle manure at either 37C or 55C with and... | place: Denmark: Kongens Lyngby | collected 2014
TCGTCACGTTGACATCGTGAAGGTCCGCGGTTCGAGTCCGCGCTTCCCCACCAGGTACGCAAACGCCCTTCTGGAACGGCTTGCCAGAAGGGCTTTCTCGTTGTGTGCCTCGCTGTTCAGTAGACCGGGGGAGCATAGGGGGCCACCACATCCTGGAATTTACACCACTACCTGGTGCTCGAATCTGTACCTTGCTGCCGGAACTTCAAGCTGTTAAAATATGGTTGAAGACTGTTCTCACATTGCCGCCAATGGCAGTGTCTTGTAGTGCATCTTCGCCGATCAAGGGCAAACCCGTCGAAAGGCGGGGGCGCAAAGCCGCGGGCCTGGAGCCGTTGAACGACGGTATGGCAGCCGGGCTTCCGAAGCGGAGAACGTAGTCACATATCTTTATGTGCCGCGTCTCTCCCGATAAGGGTAAACCCGTCGAAAGGCGGGGGCACAAAGTCACGGGCCTGTCAGCCCTAAGGGCTTATGGCAGCCGGACTGCCGAGGAGGGCGAACAAGTTGATTAAGAGATCATTCCTTCCTGTGACCGCGCTTTTCGTCGTTCTCGCCGTCGCGTGGGCATCCCACGGGGTCCAAGCCTTCAAGACCGAAGCCACTGTGTCCATCACGGTGCGCGTGCCGGTGTTCCAACAACTGGCGCTGCTCGAGCCCGTTACCGTTGTCGTGCCGGCCGGTGCGGCACGGAGCGGAGACCCCCTCGTGTTCGAGAACGTAGGTAAGATGCGGGTCATGAGCAACGCGCCGTGGACGCTGACCGTCAATACCGCCGGCACATCCTACTCGGCCATATTCGTCAAGCCCAGCGGAGATCCGGCGGCCGCCTGGACCCGGCTCGTTCCCGATGCTCCGGTGTACCACGGCCAGGCGGGGTCATACGATTTGAGCTGGGACATTCAAGTGGTGCCCCACGTCCGAGGAGCCGGCAGCACGGGTGAGCAGCGCGTGGACCTGCTCTTTACGTTGGTTCAGCAGTAACACGGAGGTTAGTCATCGAGCCGTAGCCATCCCTCCGGTCCGTCCAGAGCCGATGGCCGACCGGCGACGCCCATCAGCTGAAACCGAGTGCGGTATAAGTGTACGTTTACCTGCCATCCCGCCGGGAGATAGGACTCGGCGATCACTTCGGCGATCTCGTCGGCAGCTAAGTTCCATGCTTCGGGATTGCCGCGTTCAGGCTGCACCGGACCGACCCAACGCGCTTCGACGACCACCACGCGCCGGTCAGTCGTGCGCAGGCGCGTGAATGTGACATCGGGAAGCTCGTCTGCGGCTTGGGACACCATAGCAATGACCTCGGCGCGTTCCTCCTGCGAAGGGGCGTCCGCCGGAGGTTCTGGATCGGGTAACACGAAATAAAGCGTCAGCGGAATGATCGCGGTGACGGCCACGATCACAAGGCTAATCAGGACGCCGCGGTTCAAGGCGTTCACTCCCTACCGGTCAAATGCGGGGCCGAGCCGTCAGCTTAACCCTCTTAATAGATTCGTATGTGCCGGGCCCTGTTCCTGGTCGGTTGACATCACCGAAGCTACGACGTAGAATGTTGCACAAAGGTGATGAGAAGGACGAGTAGGCAGCATCCGTCCGCTGCAGAGAGGCCGACCTAGGCTGGAAGTCGGCTGCGGACCCCCTGCCGAAAACCCCCTTCGAACCGCCGGGCGAACGGAAGCGAGCCTTCCCAGTAGTCCGTGCCGCATGCCTGCGTTACGGGCTCAGAGTGGACACCCCTGCTTCCGCCGGGCGGTGTCAATTTGGGTGGAACCGCGGCCAGATCGCCCCAAGGCTCGACGGTTCTTTTTATTTTCTCCAGTGGGCGTGAAAGCGAAGGGGATGAACGGAAGTGGAGCAAGTTCAGGTCATATTGCCCGATGGTTCCGAGCGCACGTATCCCGCGGGAACGACCCCAGCGGACGTAGCCAAAGACGTCAGCTCCCGCTTGGCACGGGAAGCCCTGGTCGCGAAAGTCAACGGTCGGCTTGTCGATTTGGCTACTCCGTTGGAGGGACGTGTCGAGTTGCAGATCATGACAGCGGACGACCCGGAAGGCTTGGACACGCTGCGACATTCTACCGCCCACTTGATGGCACAGGCGATTCAGCGGCTTTATCCCGGCACGAAGCTCGCCATCGGACCGACCATCGAGAACGGGTTCTATTATGACATCGATTGTCCGCAGCAACTTTCCAGCGACGATTTTGCCGTCATCGAGGAGGAAATGCGCAAGATCGTCAAGGAAAACCTGCCCATCCGCCGCGAGGAAATCCCTAAGGCTGAGGCGGAGAAGATGTTCCGCGAGCTAGGCGACGTCTTCAAACTGGAAATCCTGGAGGACTTGGAGGACGGAAGCATCAGCCTCTATCGCCAAGGCGAGTTCGTCGACCTTTGCCGCGGCCCCCATGTGCCCAGCACGGGACGTTTGAAGGCGTTCAAGCTCCTGTCCGTAGCGGGCGCGTACTGGCGGGGCGACGCAAACCGTCCGATGCTGCAGCGGATCTACGGCACGGCCTTTGCCAAGAAGAGCGATCTCGATGCGTACCTGGAACGTCTGGAGGAGGCTGCGAAGCGAGACCACCGGAAGCTCGGCCGGGAACTGGACCTTTTCAGCTTTCGCGATGAGGCCCCCGGCTTCGTTTTCTGGCATCCCAAAGGTTACACGCTGTACAGAACGCTGGAGGCCTTCTCTCGCGAAATTCAGGAACGGTACGGGTACGAAGAAGTCTCGACGCCTTGGATTTTCCGGCCCCAGCTTTGGGAGACTTCGGGCCACTGGCAGCATTACCGTGAGAACATGTTCATCATCGAAACGGAAGAGGAGACGATGGGCGTAAAACCGATGAACTGCCCGGCCCACTGCCTCCTCTACAAACGGGAAACGCGCTCGTACAGGGACCTGCCGCTGCGTTACGCTGAATACGGCCCCCTGTCGCGCTTTGAGCTTTCGGGAACGCTGCACGGCTTGCTCAGGGTGAGGGGCTTCCATCAAGACGATGCCCATCTGTTCGTCCGGGAGGATCAGATCGAAGAGGAAATTGGCAATGTCCTGGCCATTATCGACGAGATCTACTCCACGTTCGGGATGTCGTACAAGATCAAGCTCTCCACGCGCCCTGAAGATTTCATGGGCGAAATCGAAACATGGAACCGGGCGGAAGCGGCGCTGGCCCGAGCACTGGAGCGCCACAATCTGCCTTACACGCTGAACGAAGGAGACGGCGCCTTTTACGGTCCGAAACTGGACTTTGACGTGACGGACGCGCTCGGCCGTTCGTGGCAGTGTGCAACCGTGCAGCTCGACTTCCAGTTTCCCGAGCGGTTCGATCTGACGTACGTCGACCAGGACGGAAGGGAAAAGCGGCCCGTCATGATCCATAGGGCCATCTTGGGCACGATCGAACGCTTTATCGGCATCATCACCGAGCACTTTGCCGGCGCGTTCCCGACATGGCTCGCACCGGTGCAAGTCCGCACGATTCCCGTCTCCGTTCGGCATCACGACTACGGTCAAGAAGTGGACCGGAAGCTGCGTGAGGCCGGGCTGCGCTGTGAGTTCGACGAACGGAACGAGAAGGTCGGTTACAAGATCCGGGACGCCCAGATGCAAAAGATCCCGTACATGCTGATCGTCGGCGACCGCGAGGCCGAAGAGGGCACTGTGTCCGTCCGCCACAGGCGCGACGGCGATTTAGGCTCGATGGCGCTGGACGAGTTCGTAAGCAGAGTGCGCGCCGAGATAGAGAGCCGGGCCTTGTAGATGTTTACGCCGCTTGCCTTGAGTTCCGTGGGCCGCCCGTCGATTTTTCGTTGCCCCGGGAGCCCAAGGTGTGGTATACTGGGTCGGAACTGAGCAGGACGAAGTAGAAGCCATCCGCTTCTCACCCCGTGGCGCCGGTGCCTCCGGGGTTCCGAGCCGACTCGTCCACGGCATTCTGTCTTTTTGTGCAAGCGGATGGCGAAGTGCGTCCGCTTGCTTTTTGCTTTCCGAGAGGAGGAAACAGTGTGGCTAAAGTAAAGGCCAAGACCCACAGGGGTGCGGCAAAGCGTTTTAAGGTGACCGCGAGCGGGAAAATCATGCGGAACACGATGGGCAAGCGCCACCTGCTTGAACACAAGAGCCCTGCCCGCAAGCGCCGTCTTGCAGGCAAGCGTGAGGTCAGCGCAGCCGACATGCAGCGTGTCAAAGGTATGCTGCCCTACCGGTAAGCGTGGATTTTGGGAGGTGTTTTAGATGCCAAGAGCAAAGCGCGGAGTTGTCGCACGGCGCCGTCGCAAGAAGATTTTGAAGCTGGCTAAAGGTTATTACGGACGCAAGAGCAAGGCATTCCGTCCGGCGAATGAGCAGGTTCTCAAGTCCCTCGCCTATGCGTATCGCGACCGGAGGGTCAGAAAGCGCGACTTTCGCAAGCTGTGGATCGCTCGTATCAACGCCGGTGCACGTCAAAACGGGCTGTCTTACAGCAGGTTGATGCACGGTTTGAAGGTCGCGGGCGTGCAGGTCAACAGGAAGATGCTCGCCGAGCTCGCGGTTAACGATCCGGCAGCCTTTGCCGAACTCGTCAACGTGGCAAAGCAGGCCCAGTGACGTACGGGACGTAATGACCTGTTCAACCTCGGTGACGGAGGACGGTGCGTGCGGATTACCAGCCGTTCCAATCCTCGCATACGCCTGGCCCGGCGTCTGCTGCGTCGCAGAGGGCGGGAGATGAGTGACCGCTGGCTGGTCGAGGGGGTCCGCCCCCTGGAGGAGGCACTGCGCCACGGGACTGCCGTGGAGACCTTGTTCGTCACGGACGATGCTCTGAGACAGGACCGGGTGGCAGCGCTCGTGGAGGCTGCCCGGCAAGCCGGTGCGGTGGCCTACGAAGTGCCCGCGGAGCTCCTGGTCGAGGTGAGCGACGCGCAGACTCCCCAAGGGGTAGTCGGCATCGTGCTCGCCCCGACCCGCTCCGCTGCCCTGCCGGCCGATCCGAACCCGTGGATGTTGGTGGTCGACCGCGTGCAAGATCCCGGCAACTTGGGCACACTTTGCCGCACTGCCCTGGCTGCCTCGGTGACTTGCGTCGCGCTGCTGCACGGTACCGTTGATCCCGGCAATCCGAAAGCGATACGTGCCTCGGCTGGAGCAGTCTTCGGCCTTCCGATCACCCAGCTTTCTGGTGAGGAGCTCGTGGCACAGGTTAAGCGCCAAGGCATACGCCTCGTGACCGCAGACCTTGCGGGTCAAAGGAGCATTTACGATATCGACTGGACCGGCCCGACGGCGCTCGTGGTGGGAAACGAAGCCGCCGGGCCGAGCGAGCTGTTAAAAGACGCCTCCGACGAGCTGGTTCGAATTCCCATGCCCGGCCCGGCTGAATCGCTGAACGTTTCCGTGGCCGCAGCCGTCTGCTTGTACGAAGGGGTGCGCCAGCGCTTCCTTGCCGTGGAGTAGGCGGGCGCCGGAATGCCGGCCCGGCTCGGGACGAACACGCGCTGACCGGCAGCAGGAGCATGTAGCTCGGTTGAAAAGTCGCCTCGGCGTGTGCTATAATGCGGACATCGACCCCGAGTCCCTGCGAAGGAGTGTCGTCCATGCGACTGGCCGATCTTTTCTGGAACCTCTTCGTAAGGACGGGGTCTGTCACAGCCTATCTGCTTTACAAACGATTCCAAGCGCCGGCGCTCAAGAACTGAGCACCGGTTGATGAGACGATGACGGAGCGAGTATGCCCGCAGCGGCCGCACAGGGAGAAGGTGCCGTAGACTGCAAGCGCCTTCCGGACCCGCGCCGGCAGAAGTTCCCTCCTGAGTCGCAGGCTGAAGGTGCCCACGGGCGCTGTGTAGGCCGTGCCGGTTCTCCCCGATATCGGAGGCTCAAGAGGACCAAGATAGGTCAATTTGGGTGGTACCGCGGAGGTTGTACTTCGTCCCGAAGGGCGGAGGCAACCTTTTTTTGTTGCAGCCGTAGGTGACGTTTCAGGACAGGGCATCACAGTTGGGAAGGGCGGTTGTTGGCAGGATGGACGAGAAAATCACGGAACTGACCCAGGAGGCAGTGTCGGCGATTGACCAGGCGGAAACGTTAGAGCAACTGCAGGCGATCCGCGTGAAGTATCTGGGGAAGAAGGGCATCATCACCGGGCTTTTGCGCAGCTTGGGTCAAGTCGCGCCCGAGGCACGCCCGCGTCTGGGACAGGCAGTCAACAGCGCGCGGGCGACCGTCGAGCAGCGCATTGAAGCCCGCCGCGAGCAGCTTGCCGCCGAACTCACGCAGGCACGGCTGGAACGGGAGCGTATCGACATCACCTTGCCCGGCCGGGTATGGCCGCGGGGTCGGCTGCATCCCCTTACGCAGACACTGAACGACATAAAGGCTTTCTTCATGGGCTACGGGTTTGAAGTGGTCGAAGGTCCGGAGGTCGAAACCGACTACTACAACTTCGAGGCCCTCAACATTCCGAAGGACCATCCGGCCCGCGATATGCAGGACACGTTCTACCTAGGTGAAGACCTTCTCCTGCGCACCCAAACGTCACCTGTACAAATACGCGTGATGGAGGCGACCAAGCCGCCGGTCCGCATCATCGCACCGGGCAAAGTGTACCGCGTCGATGCCGATCCCACGCATTCTCCAATGTTTCAACAGGTAGAAGGGCTCCTCGTCGACAAAGACATCACCTTTGGAGATTTGAAAGGCATACTCGCCGAGTTCGCCCGCCATCTGTTCGGCAAGGAGCGCGGCGTGCGATTCCGGCCTAGCTACTTCCCGTTTACGGAACCCAGTGCCGAAATGGACATCTCTTGCATGATGTGCAAAGGAGCCGGCTGCCGGGTCTGCTCGGAAGAGGGCTGGATCGAGATCTTGGGTTCCGGTATGGTCCACCCGCGGGTGCTGGAGATGGTGGGCTATGATCCAGAGGAAGTAGGCGGGTTTGCGTTCGGCATGGGAGTCGAACGTATCGCCATGCTGCGCTACGGGATCGACGACATCCGCCTTTTCTTTGACAACGATCTGCGCTTCTTGCACCAGTTTTAAGGAGGGCCTGAAGAGCAATGCTTCTCCCTTACGGATGGCTGAAGGAATATACGGATGTTGCGTGGAGCCCGGAAGAGCTTGCTCACCGGCTCACCATGTCGGGGATGGAGGTCTCTGCAGTTAAGCCTCCTTACCCGAATTTGCGGGACGTTGTAGTCGGCGAAGTGCGTGAAGTAGCTCCTCATCCCGCCGCGGACCGCTTGCACGTCTGCCGCGTCGACGTAGGGGGAAAGGAAATCACGACCGTCACCGGAGCGGACAACGTGCGGGCGGGAATGAAGGTTCCGGTGGCGCTGCCGGGAGCCGTTCTTCCGGGTGCAGACGGGCCACTGCGCGAGGCCGAGCTGAGCGGGGTCTTGTCGGAAGGCATGCTTCTTTCCGAGCGCGAACTGGGAGTCGGCGACGATGCCGGCGGCATTATGGAACTTCCCTATGACCTGGTTGTTGGGAGGGAAGTCATTTCCGAGCTCCGGTTGGACGACTGGGTCCTCGAAATCAAGACCTATGCTAACCGTCCGGACTGTCAGAGCGTGATCGGCCTGGCCCGAGAAGTGGCGGCTTTGACTCAGGCCCCGCTCCGATTGCCCGACGTGAAGATCAAGGGGGCGGCAGGGGGACAAACCGTACCCGTTTACATCGAGGACTTCGAGCTTTGTCCGAGGTTTTGCGCGCAAGTTATTGAGGATGTGACGATCGGTCCGTCTCCTGGTTGGCTACAGGCATATTTGCGACTTGCGGGCATGCGCCCCATTAACAACGTCGTCGACGTCACGAACTTCGTGATGCTGGAGATGGGGCAACCGTTACACGCGTACGACCTCGTGCTCTTGCGGGGGCCAGAGATTCACGTGCGCAGGGCGAAGCCGGGAGAAACCATCCGTACGTTGGACGGCATTCAACGCACTTTGACCGGAGAGATGCTTGTGATCGCAGACCGGGACGGCGCCGTAGGCATCGCCGGCGTCATGGGCGGTGAGTCGACCGAGATCAGCCCTGCCACCCGGACGATCATGCTCGAGGCCGCCAACTTCAACGCCGCCAGTGTGCGCAGGACATCCCGTACCTTGGGACTGCCGACGGAGGCTTCCCTGCGCTTCGAAAAGGGACTGGACCCGCACCTTCCGGCCAAAGCCCTGGCACGGGCGGCGCAGCTCATCGCCGAAATCGCCGGAGGCAAACCTGCAGCCGAGATCACGGACGTATACAAAGACCTGCCGGCCGAGCGAGTGATCCACGTCCGGCCGGAACGGGTAAACGCCGTGCTGGGCACCGACCTGCCCGACGACGAGATGAAGCGGCTGCTGAGTGCCCTGCACTTCACGGTCGAACGGGTCGAAGCGAATCGGTTGAAGGTCACGGTGCCCACGTACCGCTCCGACATCGAGCGCGAGGTCGACCTGATCGAGGAGATCGCGCGACTGTACGGCTACGACCGCATCGAACCGACGCTGCCCCGTTCGTCCGCCGTTCGGGGTAAGCAGGAAGGGAAGATGGAGCAAGTCGACGCTTTGCGGGCGCGGCTCAGCGCCGCGGGCCTCGACGAGGTGATTAACTATTCGTTCATGAACCCGAAATCATTGCGGAACCTGGGATTAGCGGAAGACGACCCGGCCCGGGCCGCTATTCCGATTTTGAACCCGATCACCGAGGAAATGTCGCTTCTGCGGACGACCCTCATGCCGGGTCTATTGGAACTCCTCGTCCGCAACTTGCGGCGGCAGATCACGTCGGTACACGTGTACGAGATCGGTTCGGTCTTTCTACCTGAAAGCTTGCCCCTGAGGTCGCAGCCGGAGGAACGGCCCGCCCTCGGCATCGCGCTCATAGGTCAAGCCCCGAGCAGCGGCTGGGGAGTCGCTCAGCGCAGCGTCGACTTTTACGATTTGAAAGGATTCGTGGAGGCGGCTTTGCAAGAATTAGGGGTAACAACCGGCCTGCGGCGGGCCAGTCATCCGGCTCTCCATCCGGGTCGTGCGGCCGAGCTCGTACTCGACGGCCGAGTGGTAGGGGTCTTCGGCGAGGTACATCCGGAAGTTCTAGAGCGCTTCGAAATCGACCGCAGAGCATACGTGGCCGAGCTCGATCTTGGTCCGTTACTGGGCCATTCGAGAGTGCCCGTCGCGCAGCCGTTACCGCGCTTTCCGGCCATCCGCCGCGACCTGGCCCTTCTGGCGCCGGAAGGTGTGCCGGCACAGACGATTGCCGATATCATCCAATCCGAAGGCGGACCGCTCCTGCGCCGGTTACAGCTCTTCGACGTGTACCAAGGTAAACAGGTTCCGGCGGGCTACCGCAGTCTGGCCTACTCCCTGGAATGGCAGACACCGGACCGAACCTTGACCGACGAGGAGATCCACGCGGTCCAACAGCGCATCCTCACGCGGCTCGCACAGGAGTGTGGTGTGAAAGTCCGCGTCTGATGCTGGGGTGAATCCCTGGTGAACTGGCTCGACATTTCGATTGTCGTCGTCCTTGCTTGGGGAACTCGCTACGGTTGGCGCCAGGGGCTGGCGCGAGAGCTCTGTCATACAGGCGCCGCTCTGGCTGCCCTCGTGCTCGCGTGGCGCTACGCCTCACCCCTGGCGGAGGCGTCTGCCCGATACGTCGCGCTCAGCCCCGCCGTCGCGAGGTTTGCCCTGTTCTGCGGACTGCTGCTCGGGGTGACGCTGCTCGGTCACTGTGTCTCGTCGTATGTAGAGCGCCTCGTTGTTCGCCTCCATCCCGGCCTCGACCGCTGGGGTGGGGGCGTTCTCGGCGCCGTGAAATGCCTCCTCGTCGTTACCGCGTTGGTGGTGGCGTCCGCTCGCCTCCCATGGGCCGCGGCGCAAGCGGCCGTCGGGCAATCCGCCCTGGCCTTGCACCTCTTAAGCGTCGCTCCGGTCCTGTACGAAGGGATACGAACGATCCTGCCCGCTGCACCCGGCGCGCTCTAAGGGTTCCCCTATTTCCCGCCCCTGGCAGCTCTTGCACGTATTGATCCGACGAGGCAACCGGTCCGAAAGATGCCGGCAGGGGCCCCGAAAGGCCCCGGCTAAGGGGTGGAACGGTGCGTTCAGCTGGCCTCAGCTTTGCACCGCGACGGATCCAACGGCAGACGGAGGTTTCACCCCATGCAGACTTATCGGCTATACTCGGGATGGGTCACTACATTGGCCCTGCTCCTTATCGCGTGGCTCGTGTCGTCGCCGGGTGACACAGCGCCGCCCGCCAGAGAGCGGACCCGGGCTAGTACGGAAGCTCCCGCGGAGGAGGCCTCCGGACCGCCCGGAGATGTCCTCTTAGCCGGACGAATCGTGATCCTCGACCCCGGGCACGGCGGGACGGACAAATCACTGGGCGACTTCGGAACCGAAGGAGTGGGCCCTGCGCCGGAGAAGGAAATCGTGCTGGATGTCGCACGCCACCTGGCAAACCTTCTGCGCGACGCAGGTGCCGAGGTCGTCATGACGCGCGACGACGATGTCAACCCCGCGCAGGGAACGCCATACGAGGCGGTACCCCACGGCCAGCTGCTGGCCAGAGTGGCGAAGGCGCGGGAGGCGGGAGGCGACGTCTTGATTAGCATCCACGGAGACGCCAGCGCTGATCCGGCGGTTCACGGTACCACCACGTATTACTACCACGAGCGGAGCAAGGATCTGGCTCGCCACCTACAAACAGCCGTGGTGCAAGCCAGGGGAAGCCGCGACCTTGGAGTGCGGCGCAAAGGCTTCATGGTGGTGCGAGACGTCCCGGTTCCCGCTGCCTTAGTGGAGATCGGCTTTTTGACCAATCCAGACGAAGCCCGGCAGCTGGCTGAACCCGGTGAACGGCGCCTCATCGCACAAGCTCTGTTCGAAGGGTTACGGACCTATCTTGGAGAGAAGGATGGCGCCGAGGAGGAGCCTTCATGGACGAGCGAGCGATAACGATTTTGGAATTTGACAAGATACGTGAGGCCCTGGCCGACGAAACCAGCTTTTCAGGCGGCCGGGCCCTAGCCGAGACGTTGATGCCGACGACAAACCCCATTTGGATTGCCGAAGGTCAGGATGAGACGTCCGAGGCAGTACGTCTGTTGGAGACAGGTGAGCCGGCTCCCTTCGGAGGCATCCGGGACATCCGGCCGTCTGTGGACCGGGCGGAACGCGGCGCCCTGCTGCAGCCCCAAGAACTTTTGGAGATCGCAGACACCGTTTCGGGCGTGCGCCGCCTGGCAAGCTACATTCGCAGCAAGTGCGATGCGGAAAGCGTGCTGGCCGACCTGGGAGCCGGTCTCGGCTCGCACCAGGCGCTGGAAGACGAGATCCGACGCTGCATCGGGACGGAGGCGCAGGTGAAGGACGAGGCCAGTCCTGCGCTTGCCAAACTCCGGGCCCAAATGCGCACCACCCAGTCGCGGATCCGCAACAAGCTGGAAAGCGTGCTGCGGGAGGCCGATGCTCGCGGATACTTGCAGGAGCCGATCATCACCGTCCGCAGTGGCCGGTACGTGTTGCCCGTGCGTCAAGAGCATCGGTTGCACGTACGGGGCATCGTGCACGACCAGTCTTCCAGCGGCGCTACCCTTTTCGTCGAACCGGTGGCCGTAGTGGAGCTCGGAAACGAGCTACGCCGGTTAGCTGCGGAAGAGGAGGAAGAGATCGAGCGCATCCTAACGCGCCTTACGGAAAAGGTGGCAGCGGAGGCCGATGCGCTCTACCGGAGCGTCCACGCCGCGGCCCGCATCGATCTGGCTTTCGCCAAGGGACGGCTTTCGTTGAGACTCGGTTGCGTCCGGCCGGTCATCGCCGACGAGCGGTGGCTCGAGATACGAAAGGGGCGGCATCCTCTGCTGCCGGCGGAAACGGTGGTGCCGATCGACATCTGGCTCGGGCGCGAAGAACCGGCTCTCGTCATCACGGGCCCAAATACCGGCGGCAAGACGGTCACGCTGAAAACCGTAGGGCTCTTCGTCTTGATGAGCCATGCGGGGCTCCACGTTCCGGCCGACGAGGGAACCCAGATTCCACTATGTGACGGTGTCTTCGTCGACATCGGCGACGAGCAGAGCATCGAGCAATCCCTCAGCACGTTCTCGTCCCACATGAGCAATATCGTGCGGATGCTCGACAAAGTCGGGCCCAAATCCCTCGTGCTCCTGGACGAGCTGGGTGCAGGCACTGACCCGACGGAAGGTGCGGCATTGGCGATGGCCTTGCTGGAGCATTTCATCGAGGTAGGCTGCCTCACGATCGCGACGACCCATTACAGCGAGCTGAAAAGCTTTGCCTACACCGAGCCCGGTGTGCAGAACGCCAGCGTCGAGTTCGACGTCCAGACGCTGCGGCCGACATACAGACTGCTCATCGGCGTGGCAGGCAGCAGCAACGCCTTTGCCATCAGCCAAAGGCTCGGCCTGCCCCCTGAAATCATTGAACGGGCCAGGCAGCGCCTTTCGGTGGAAGAGCAGAAGGTGGAAGACCTCATTCGCACGGTCGAAGGCGATCGGAGGCAGGCCGAGCGGGAGCGGAAGGAGGCGGAACTCCTGCGGGCCGAACTGGAGGAGCAGCTCGCCAAGGTAAGAGACGAGCGAGAAAGGTTTCAGAGGCAGCGCGACGCGTTGCTTGAAAAGGCGCGTGCCGAAGCGCTCGAGCTCGTCAAAGCCGCGCGGCAAGAGGCCGAACAACTGATCGGAGAGCTGCGGCGGAAGGGCGCTTTAGAGAGTGCCGAAGAGGCACGCGCCGCCCGTCAGCTCTTGGCCGAAGTCGAGGCAAGCCTCACGCAGGCTCGTGCAGCCGAGAAGGAGGCAACGCGGGGCGATCTACGGCCGTCGGACCTATATCCCGGAATGCGGGTCAGGGTACGCTCGATTGGGCAAGTAGGCGAAGTACTCACGCGGCCCGATTCCGGAGGGCAGCTTCAGGTACAAATCGGCGGTCTGCGCGTGAACGTTGCGGCTGCCGACGTAGAGACCGCAGACGACCAGCCGAGCGGACCGCGGGAGCGCAGCACGGGCATGCACCTTGCCCGCGGCACGCTGCAGCGTAAAGCGATGGAAATCAGCCCCGAGTTGGACCTGCGAGGCCTCACTTCCGAAGAAGCGCTGGATAGCTTGGCCAAGTATCTCGACGAAGCACTGCTCGCCAATTTGCAAACGGCCCGGATCATCCACGGCAAGGGAACCGGGGCACTGCGGACCGCGGTACAAAAGTATTTGGCCGAATGCGGGCAAGTAAAGAGCTTTCGCCTGGGCGATCCGTCCGAGGGAGGCTCCGGCGTCACCGTCATCGAGTTTTAGGGCAGCCCAAACAAGGTCTCGGACAGGCTCGCCTCGGGTCCGAAACAGCGCGGCGAGACGGACATCGGCTCCGTACCTTCGATGAACAGCTCGACGCGGGTCTCGCCGGGCGGGACGTAGACGCACCCGTCCGGTACCCGCAGGCCCGTCATGGTGTCGATCCGCATCTGGACTACGCCCGGGGGGCGCTCAAACCACCGAGGCGGGCGATCGGCAAGGGCTTGCGCCATGAACTCCGTCCATATCTCGACTGCCCGCCGGCTGCCGAAATCCAAGGGCTGGCTCTGCTGGTCGTTTCCGATCCAGACGGAGGTTACGAGGTCGGGGGTATAGCCGACGAACCAGGCATTCGTATCGCCCTGGCTTGTACCCGTCTTGCCGGCAGCCGGCCGTCCTAGATCGGCAGCTGCCCGACCCGTGCCGTGGGGGGCTTCGATGACCCCGCGCAGCATGTCGTTGATCAGGTACGACGCCTCCTCCGACAGGACAACTCTCCGTTCGGGCCTCGGTTCGTCCAGCACCGTGCCGTCGTACGCTTCGACCCGCAACACTCCGATAGGCTCCACGTAAATGCCGTTATTGGCAAATGTTGCGTATGCGGCTGCCATCTCGAGGGGCGTGACACCGCGCGTGAGCCCGCCGAGTGCAAGCGCGGGCACCATGTCGTTTACCCGGCCCGACTCGACCAACGTGCTGATGCCGAGCTCTTTCATGAACTCGACCGCGCGTTTCATCGTGCCGTCCAGACTCAACAACACTTGAACGGCCACTACGTTCACGGACCGCTCCAGTGCCTCCCGCACGGTGAGCGGACCGCGGTAGACATTGCCGAAGTTGCTTGGTTTGTAGACCTCGCCGGTGACGAGGGGGATCTCAACGGGCTCATCGACGAACACCGTGGCGGGGGTGATGTCCCGCTGCTCCAAGGCGAGCGCGAAAACGAACGGTTTGATGGCGGATCCAGGTTGGCGCACCGCGCTCGTCGCACGGTTAAACTGATCCTCGCCGCGCCCGCCGACCATCGCCAGGATGTGACCAGTCTGAGGATCCAGACTCACGAGGGCAGCCTGCGGCTGGTGCAATCCTTTGGCGTCGGGCGTGCCGGCCGGCAGCAAGGAGATAACGGCTTGCTCCGCGGCCCGCTGCAAGTCGAGGTCGAGCGTCGTGTAAACCCGCAATCCGCCTGCATAAACTTGCTGGTCGCCGAACTTGGGGATGAGATATGTCTGCAAGATGTACTCGACGAAGTATGAGGCCTCGCGGCGACGAGGCTGCAGTTCGATCACTTCCAGCGGCGTCGCCTTGGCTTCCTCGGCTTCCTCCTGGGTAATATATCCGAGTTCAGCCATTCGGTTCAGAACGATGTTGCGCCGGCGCACCGCGGCCTCCATGTCGTAGTGGGGTGAGAAGTAACCGGGCCCGTTGATCACGCCGGCGAGGAAGGCGGCCTCGGGCAAGGTCACCTCGCTGATGCTCTTGCCGAAATAGGTCTGCGCCGCCGCTTCGACACCGTAGGCGCTATGTCCGAAGTAGATTTCGTTTAGGAAGGTCTCGAGAATCTCTTCTTTGCTGTACTTCCGCTCGATCTGAATGGTCCAGACCCATTCCTTGATCTTACGCGTAATGGTCTTCTCGTGGGACAAAAAGGCATTCCGCGCGAGCAGGCCGGTGATGGTGCCTCCACCTTGTTCGAAGCTACCGGCACGAATGTTGACCAGGAGCGAGCGCAGAAGACCGCGGAAGTAGATGCCGTGGTGCTCGTAAAACTTGTGATCTTCTATGGCGATAAAAGCGTCCTGTACCATTTGGGGCACTTTGGACAGGGGGACGGGTATGCGGTTTTCGCCCCGGTGCAGACGGGCGATTTCACGGCCGTGCACATCGTAAATATAGGTCGTCATTTCGGGATTGAACGTGACCTCATCGAGAGTGGGCGCCGTCCGCAGGAAAGCTGCCACTACACCGACGACCGCGCCGACGCCCAAAGCCATGATGAAGAGAAAGAGAATCAGGACGATGCGCCATGGCCGCCGAAACATACATCGAAGCACCTCCGCCTCCGAGTACTTAACGATTATACCATATCCTAGGGGGCGCGGTTGTCCTTGCTGCATGCGGATGGTAAAATGTGAAACAAGCGTTCCCGGCGTAACCAAGGGCCGGTGGGGCAGTGCAGCACGGCATCGCCCGGGATTTACGGAGAGAGGACGGAACAGCTTTGGTCGAAAAAATGCTGTCGGTAGAGGAAGAAGTCGAGCTACTGTCACGGGGCTGCGAGGAAATCTTTCCCGAAGGCGAGCTGGAAGAGAAAATCCGGAAAGCCCGTAAGGAGAATAGGCCCCTCCGCGTGAAACTCGGTATCGATCCTACCGCCACCGATCTGCATCTGGGCCACTTGATTCCGGTGCTGAAATTGCGGCAATTCCAAGAGCTGGGACATCAGGCGGTGCTGATCATTGGTGATTACACTGCCATGGTGGGCGACCCGACCGGGCGCAACAAGGAGCGTCCGCAACTGACCCACGAGGATGTTTTAGCCAACGCCGAGACCTATACCGAACAAGTGTTTAAGATCCTCGATCCGGAGAAGACCGAGGTAGTCTACAACGGTTCGTGGTTTTCCAAGATGACTTTTACCGACGTAATTAAGCTGCTCTCCAATATGACGCTCGCACGGATGCTTGAGCGCGAGGATTTCGCCAACCGGATGCGATCCCAACTGCCTATCTCGTTGCATGAGCTCGTTTACCCGTTGATGCAAGGTTACGATTCGGCTATGGTGCGGGCCGACGTGGAACTGGGCGGCATCGATCAAAAGTTCAACATACTGGCGGGCCGCGACATTCAGCGTGAGATGGGCATGGAACCGCAGGTTGGCGTGTGCAATCCCATCTTGCTCGGTACCGACGGTACGGAGAAAATGAGCAAGAGTCTGGGCAACACGATCGCCTTGACGGATCCACCCCACGAGATGTTCGGTAAGACAATGTCGATACCGGACTCGCTCATGCGCATGTACTTCGAGCAGATTACCGACCTGCCTCTGAGCGAGATCGATGCGATTCTCTCGGCGGTCGATGACGGTTCGCTACATCCGCGGGATGCAAAGCGCAAGCTGGCAAAGGCGATCGTGGCGCGGTTTTACGATGAGGCGGCGGCGGAAGAGGCGGACGAGCAGTTTATGAAGGTGTTCACCCGGAAGGAGCTCCCCGACGAGATGCCGGAAATTCTCCTGCCGGCGGGCACACTGACGGACGGCAAGATGTGGATTGTCAAACTCGTCACCACGGCCGGTTTCGCGAGTTCTAACGGCGAAGCGCGCCGACTGGTCGAACAAGGCGGTGTGCGGCTCGACTCCCGCGTGATTGACGATCCCGACTCGGAGTGCGAGCTGACGGACGGTATGGTGCTGCAAGTCGGCAAGCGGCGCTTCGGCCGAATCCGACTTCAGTAGTTCAGGCTCTCTAGTCACCCCGGCATGCCCGGCCCGCATATGTTACGCGGAAGGCTTGCGTAAAGGCGGGAGAAGGGCATGCTCCGCAAATCGATCAGCGTCTTCACGGTACGAGAACAAAGGGCGCGTCCAACTTTGTCCCGGGCGCGCCTTTTCATCACTTGGACGCTGTTCTTTCTCGTGCTGTTCAGCCTGGTGACCGTGTGGTGGGCGGACCGCCAGCTGCGCGCTCCCCTACACCGGTGGGCCGAGCTGCACGTGCGAAACATCGGTCAGCGGGCGATAACCGAGGCCGTGCAAGACGTCTTGTCTCAGGACCCCGAGCTCGCCCGGGCTGAGTTCGTGCGGCAACTGCCCGCGGCGGCCGACGGCACGGCTGCTTGGCAGTACGATTGGACGCGATTACATAGGCTGGAGACCGAAATCACGCGTCGCGTCCTGGAATCCTTGAACGCACTAGCGGGTGAGAGTATTCCGGTACCTTTGGGCGAGCTGCTCGGGGTCGACATCTTAGCCGGCGCGGGACCTCTCATTCCGGTGCGCATCAAGCCGGGGGGAGCGGTGTCGAGCGACGTGGAATTCGTGTTTACTGCCGTCGGCATCAACCAGGTACTGCACGAGATCGCGGTCCGTACGGACGTGCAGATGCGGGTCATCGCGCCCTTGGTTTCCGATGAGTTCCGGGTGTCACAGCGAATTCCGCTCTCGACCGTTATTCTGCAGGGACGCGTACCTCAAGTCTTCGTCGAATGGAAAAGCGGTTCGATGGAGGAATTCATACAGACCGGCCTGGCGGGACAGATCCTTCCAGGTCAGTGACGAACCGAGACAAGCGTGGCGCAGGATCGAGCAAAGTTTCCTGGCGACCGCCCGATTCCTTCCCCGGATCGGCAGCTAAGCATATGCCATCACCATCCGATGTCGGATGGGGTCAGAGCGTGTGCATAAGTGCCGGTTTTCCATCCAACACTTCCACCCGAAGCCCCTTCGGTTGTGGAAGACGGTGTCGCGAAGGTAGCAGCTACAGGCGTCGGCCCGGATGACCGGGTGACCGTACAGTGGCGCGCCGCCCATTCCAACGACTGGCTCCGTAGCGGGTCAGGCGTCACCCAACTGACGCTCCAAGGGGTCAGTCACAGCGAAAGGGAGCATCAACGCCGACTGCATGCCACTAGAGCCGAAAATTGAACCGGCTCGAGGTGGAAAGTTTCTCACCCCGGTTCCCTTGACTCAGTCCGGGCCACCGGGTAGTGTAACTTTAGTGTAGGA
>LSQX01307486.1_pt3 | contig 18001 bp, 22 predicted proteins | sample 654561 | NCBI WGS metagenome assembly LSQX01 (sample SAMN04489861, study PRJNA283612) | anaerobic digester metagenome | isolation source: 4 biogas reactors fed with cattle manure at either 37C or 55C with and... | place: Denmark: Kongens Lyngby | collected 2014
TGAAGATGTTCGAAAAGAGACAAAAAAAGAACAATCAACTCCAAAACCTGAAAAGGATATCATTCGTGACATTAACCTCACGAAGGGGATTTCTGACATTAATGAAAGCATGAAACGGTATGCAAAAAAATATCACCTTGATTCAGCAACGCTTGCTTCCATAGATGGTTTATCAATCGCCTCATCACACCCGGACAGTGAGCAGGAGGCAGCAAACCTTACCGCACGATATCAGGTTAATGCAATCACAGAGATCGGAGACACCCATATCATCCCTCTTGAATATATGGGAGAAAAAATTCTCATACTATCCAGATCAGTCGGAAAAATTCCCAATGACCGAGCAGAGATGATGATGCGGGACGCAAAATTGATCCTCTCCCATTGGTTATAGGTATTTAAAATTTATTCATCTTTTTTTCGATCTACATAAAATGATTGTGGAAATGTTATTTGAAAGAGGGTATTTAATCATCTTATTTGATTTGCAATAACCCACAGCATTTAAATAATACAAAACCTAAAAACTACCGTGTATGATCCAGTATATTGAGAGGTGCTCATGGTCAAAGTTTATACAATAGCGTCAGGAAAAGGAGGGACGGGTAAAACCACGACATCAGCAAACCTTGCTACGTGTCTTGCAGAACTGGGAAAAGAAACGTATGTGATGGATGCTGACATGGGTATGGCAAATCTCGGGATCATTATGGGTCTTGAAGATACTCCGATCACCCTTCATGAAGTTCTTGCAGGAAACGCAAAGGTGTCTGAAGCGGTCTATGAAGGACCATATGGTGTTAAGGTAGTTCCAAGTGGTATATCACTGAAAGGATTCCAGAATGCTGATCCAGACCGGTTAAGGGATGTAATGCGTGAACTGATCGAGAGATGTGAATTTCTCATCATCGATGCACCAGCAGGGATTAGTCGGGACGGTGTGATTCCACTCGCTATAGCAGATGAAGTTATTCTGATCGTTAATCCGGAATTATCGTCTATGGTGGATGCATTAAAGACAAAGATACTTACCGAACTCGTGGGAGGGAAAGTGAAAGGCGCAATACTTACCCGTGCCACGATGGAAAATACTGAGGTATCAAAGCAAAAAATGGAGGAGGTACTGGGAGTAAAAGTGATAGGGATAGTCCCGGAGGACCAAAATATTCGCAAGTCAGCCGCATACAAATCACCAGTCGTGGTCAAATACCCGGACTCCGGTGCAGCTAAAGCATACCGAAGAATCGCAGCAAACCTCGCCGGAACACCCTATGTAGAGAATCAGACAAAGGATAGTTCACGGGAACGGTTCATTGAGAGACTCGCACGTTCAGTATTCAAGGGGAAGAAATGATTGGATCTATATCTCCGGAACAAGTGATGCTGGTTCTATTCGGGTTAGTGATTATTTTCCTTCTGTTTGTAGTGAAACTAATGCACACACGGATCAGCCAGCTGTTGAGAGAAATGGACTCACTTGACGGAAAGGTAAATGTGACCTCAAGTGAGATTGAGATGCTTACCCGGAATGTTGAAGAATTTAAAAAGATTAAATTCTAATTTTTAAAACAAAAATTAGATAAACAAAGTAAGCATACATTATTAGGCGGGGCCATAGGGTAGCCTGGACCATCCTAGGAGGCTGGGGGTCTTCTGACCTGCGTTCGAATCGCAGTGGCCCCATTATTTTTTTGAGAGTTTATATGAAAATTACTGAACGTTGTTTTGAATGTCTTTTGTCACGCATCAGCTATGAATGTGATCTGATCTGCACAGACCCCATAAAAACAAAAGAAATCACGGAAAAGCGCAGAACGCTCCTTATAGAACTGTGCAAAAAAAACGAGGCAGCGCCTCAGATCTCAAGCAGAGTTCACCGTCTTGCATACAGAGAGATGGGTTCTATCGATCCGTATCAGTCATTGAAAGAGAAAGATAATGCTGATGCGCGCAATGCATGCGAGCATGTGATCACAGATACCATGAATTTTCGTGATCTTTGCCTCGCAGCAATTATTGGAAACACCCTTGATTACGGGTCGAAAGAACATGCAGTGACAAAAGATCTTGTTGCGCACTTTTCCCATGAATTTGAGAAAGGTCTGACCATTGATAATACCGAACAGATGTTGGCCCTTTCTGACCGGGTAGTGTACCTCTGCGATAACTGTGGAGAGATCATCTTTGATTCATACATGATACGTTTTCTCAAGGAACAAGGGTCCCATGTCACAGTAGTTGTTCGGGGAGGTCCGATAATCAATGACGCCACATTGATAGATGCACATACCGCAGGAATAGATACGATATGTGATCTCCTTTTGACCAATACCCATGGGATTGCCGAACTCGGATATAATCCGGACCTGGCACCAGAAGAGGTACGAGAGGCGATTGAAAATGCTACCCTCATTATTGCAAAAGGGATGGCTAATTATGAATCGTTAACCGAGATTGAGGGGCTCCCCCCTGTTGCATACTGCATGACCGTCAAATGCAGTCCTATTGCAGAATCAATAGGCGTGCAGAAAGGATCACGAATTGCAATGCTTACCAATCAGTGATGGGAAAAATCCTCATCCTTTGAGGGGTTACAATACGATCTGTCAAATACCTCATTCCATGTCGTCTCGAGCACATAATATTCCATCATCTCGACAACACGCTGATTTTTGGGAGATAATTCATATGCCCGTTCAAGCGTCTTCCCGGCCCCTTCCCGATCGCCCAACAGAATATAAATCCGGGTCATTTCAATAAGGATATCAATATTGTCAGGATCTATCCGGTATCCCCGCATAAGGAGTTTCATCGCTTTCTCAGAATCAGGCTCAATACGACCAAGATGATACCAAAGAGCAGGCTGATTCGGTTTTAAACGGATTGCAGTCTTTAGTGCATTTGAAGCTTCCTCTTTTTCGCCAAGATTCAAAAGACAGATACCTATCCCAAGCCAGACTTCCCCATCATGATTTTTAACGGCATTTGCCTCGCGAAAACATCCGAGAGCATCCGTATAATTTTCAAGCCGCATGAGTGCGACCCCCATATTCAGCCTTGCGCGGAAGTTATTAGGTTCATTATCGGCGGCCTTGCGATAATAATAATAGGCCTCTTCATAATTTCCCAGAGAAAGGTACACATCACCCTTCCCAATTAAGAAATCGGGATGTTCCGGCAATGCATCAAGTGCGGTATTAATGAACTGCATTGCTTCTTCAAATTGATTTATCTTGAGATGAGCAATGCTTTCATTGTACCAGCCAAGGGCATATAATTTATTTTCCGGAATTCGTGACATCGATGGAAACCCTATCTCTGTATGGATACTTTGCTATTACGTACCTATTATAGATAATTATAGTTTTTCGAATCAGCAGGAAATCTTTAACGCATTGAATCAATGCAGAAAAAGGTGCAGTGAAGATGAATTCAACCAAACATATAGGGAATTATCAGCAGAAGAAGTATCACCGATATCATCAATGCGCTGACAAGCGATACAACGAATGACGTCAAATCACTGCGGCCAAGCTTTTCAAAAAGCCGCCCAACCCCTTCCTGCATGATATAACCGCCATCCAGTGGAATAAACGGGAGGGCATTAAATGTCCCCACCAGCAGATTGAACCAGAATATCCAGAACAGTATCTGAATGACACCCCAAAATCCGGAAAACGGCACGTCCCACATGTTCATATATGGCACATCGAAAGCTAAAATTCCCAGATTCAGGCTGTCACCTGCGAGAACTGTATTTATTGGCAGAACGAGAAGGAAAATAGGGCCGAGTGGGCTTTTGATCAGCGTATTAAATACATTTTTACCCGATTCCATGGAATAATACTGAATACCCATAAATCCGATCGGTTTATCGTTCTCACCTTCCGGCCATTCTCCCAAAATAAGCGTATGATCAGAAAAGATGCTATCTTTCAGTGTGGTTACAGACAGAGCATCGCCCGGAGCGGTGGTCTTAAGAATGTCAGATACATCAGTTACCGATTCCACCGTCATTCCATTGACCGCATAAATAACTGAATTCTGAGATAGGCCCGCCATATCAGCAGGGGAATCGGCATAAACTCCCTGAATCATCGGCGTTGATAAGGGAACAGCCATCCCCATTAACCCAACAATTGCAGCAAAACAAACCAGTCCCACAATAATATTATTGGTGATGCCAGCACCATACATCCGAATTCTTTCAGAACGCGAGGCAGCCTCTACCTCTTCTCCATCAGGTTCTACAAAAGCACCGATGGGGATTACGGCAATAAGAAGACCCATGCTTTGAACCCGTATGTTTTCAACCCTGCAAAGAATGGCATGCCCAAATTCATGGACCACAAGTGTCACAAAAAGCCCAATAAGTACGGCAAACGTGAGCGGCAGGAAGTCATTGACTCCGGGAATCGCAAAAAGGTTATGGGGTTCAAAAATCCCCTCCGGGGGAGGCGGATTCATCATTGAATTATGAACGCCGAGCACCAGCATTACCGTCATCGCAATAGAGATAACAACCACAAGGACCGCGCCGAGAGTCCCATAAATACGCCAAAACCCTGTATGTCGCCTGAAATAATCAAAAAACGCAACATTGTCAGTCTTTAATGCAAGAATGGGACCGTAAAAAGTCACATGCTCCTCCCACAGGTTTGCGTATTTAATGCAACCAGCAACGAGGGCATAGACAATAACTGCAATAATGCCGATTAATAGCCAATCCATTCATTATACCCTTTGTATTTAAATATTATAAACAGTTGTATGCCGCACAAACTGCATCAGAAATCAAAAAGAGAAGGTTGCAAGAGACTATCCCTGATCCTCCGTGTCGTTTCCCAGGACAAACGAGCACAGGAAGGAGGGCGGCTAAATTCCTGAATATATGTTTCAAGAAATCGTATGGTGTACGGGTCAGAGGGATACCCGCTTCCAAAGTTGCCAAATTCTTTGTACAGTCCTTCAATGCACCGGTCACGCGTTACTTTAGCAATAATAGAGGCGGCGCTTACCACCGGAAACCGATCATCTGCCTTGTGTTCTGACACAATCTGACAAACACCCCCGACATATGCGGACACCGTCTCTCCATACCGCTTTGCATTAACATCACAGGCATCCACGTATGCAGTATCGCAGGAAAGCTTACGTATCACATCCGCATGCGCCCGCGCAACAATGTCATTCATGGTTATGTCTGCGCGAAGGCGGTCGATTTCCTGAGCAGAGATGATGGTACAGGCAGTGAGAAATTTTTCCGTAATCACCTCATACAGTAATTCACGGCGTTTGCGTGAGAGGGTTTTAGAATCTTCAACCCCTGTTAATGCCACTATATCCATATCAGGGGCCAAAACACCGGCAACAACCATCGGGCCAAGAACTGATCCTTTCCCTGCTTCATCGATACCACAGATCACGTAAGTACGGTTAAATCCACAACCTATATCAATGGGCGTGATCGAACCGATCCTGATGTACGTCATCATAGTTGGTCTCGGAGGCATCGGCAGGGCCCTTGCGGAAATATCGGTTAATAATGGAAATTCTGTAGCAGTGATCGACCAGGATGAAGAACGCTGCAATGAGATAATTGATCATTTTGATGTTCTTGCTATTGCCGGAAACGCAACTACAAAATCGATTCTTGTTGATGCAGGAATAGAACGTGCACAGGCACTGATTGCAACAACAAGTGATGACGCAGTGAACCTGATGGCCTGCTGGCTGGCGAAAAAATTTGACGTCCCCAATGTCGTCTCGATTGTAAACCAGAAAGAGCATTCTGAGATGTTTAAAGAGGTTGGCGTACACATCAGTGAAAACCCGGACGAGCTTGTCGCTGAGCGGCTTTACTTCTGGACAGAAAACACCGATCTTCACCAGCTTGCATCAATACCGGGAGGGTCCATCTTTGAAATTAACGTGGATGATGATGCTCCGATGATTGACCACGAGATTAAAGAGCTCGAGGTAACAGACTTCGTATTTATCGCCATTAAAAGAGAAAAGGGAGACGTCATTATTCCCAGTGGTAAAGTGCGAATCCGAAAGGGAGATAATATTATTGTGTTCACCAAAAAAGATGCAGAAAAAAATTGTTTGAATATGCTCAACCGGCAGCTGAAACGCTCACTCTAACAGATGCTTGAGAGTTACAATCTCTTTTAAGAGCCAGGGGTTGTATTTGACAAGTTTAATGAGCAGATGTTTGGTATCAAATGTCTCCATATCAAGCGTACTCACAGATTTTACGATTGAATTCAGCTTTTCGTCCTCGAGTTTGATGAATATCTCTTTCACCTGATAATTCCGTGCCAGGCTCTTGCCCATTTTGGAACTGCGCCAGATGGTATCGTATTTCATGAGGGCTTTTTTACTGCAGTCACCCGATGCAATGCATTCTGCTGCCACCTCGCCAGCAAGTTTACCGGTATAGATCGCGTTGATAATGCCGCCGCCGGTGATGGGGTCACTCAGTCTCGCTGCATCGCCAACAATGATGAGTCCGTCTGCCACCGTACAGGCCAGGGGTTTGCATACAGAAACTCCGCCAGGCATCAGTTCAATTATCTTGCCCTGTGGGAAATGCTTTGCAACAAACGCATCCAGATAATCTTTGGGTCGTTTACCCTCTTTGCACATCTTCCCGGAGATACCGATACCCACATTTGCGGTGCGATTCCCTTTAGAGAAGATCCAGATATATCCTTCCGGGGCCACCTCACGGCCAAGATAAAACGCATTCTGACCAGAGTCGATATCAATATCAGTCATCAGGTACTGCACACAGGTTTCAAGCTCTGCAAAAGGCACTGTTGTGTCGATACCACACCAGCGGGCAAACTTGGACTCAACACCATCTGCAGCAATCACCACATCGGCATATACTTCAACGGTTTTGCCCCCCGTCTCAATTACGGCACCACAGACCTTGCCATCCTTCATGATCGCACTGCTTGCACGGGACTTGACAAACACGTCACAGCCGGCGTTGGCGGCGTTCCAGACCAGTTCACGATCAAAAATTTTGCGGTCAAGAACATACCCTACCTCATTCCCCGCCATTTTGGGATTCAGTTCAAGCGTCTGTCCATCCGGTGCAACAAGCAGGGCACCTTCAATCGTTGATGAGACCCATTTCGGGTCCAGATCGATGTAGTCTGAGATTTCGCTTCCCACACCCTCTGCACACCGAACAGGTGCACCAATAGCAGGACGTTTTTCAATGATGCAACACGAGAGCCCAGCGTCTGCGACCGCTTTTCCGGCCATCGCCCCGCCCGGGCCGCCTCCAATGATCAAAACGTCATATTTATTCTGCATTTTTTACCTCCAGTGCACCAAGAGGGCAGATTTTGGAACATATCCCACAATCGAGACAGGTTTCAGGATCAACAGTAAGGTAAGCATCTACCAGTTCAAGTGCACCTTCCGGACATACCGAAACGCAGGCACCGCAGTAGCCGCACACTTCCCTTTTGATGATAAGCATGATAAAATTTAGGTCATTACCAAGTATAATCCTTCCTTTCAGAATCGTGAGGGATGAAACGACAGTATCTTAATTTTCATAGAGAGTTGATGAAACAACGCACAAAATATCCTGCCATCGCCAAATGGATAATTGACGAATGGCCTTATTATAGCCGGTATTATCCGGAATGCTTTCCGTATTGTAAAAAATAGAATCATTCATTTCAAAAATCCCCCATGCAGAAAAATGAGAACCATTTCCACCACATCGGAGTGACGATATGATCAATGACAACTACGCGCATATAAAAACCACATTTCCTCCCGTAAAGATTTCACCCCCCATCGTTGAACCGCATGCAATACCCCACCATATTACACCCGCACATAATCAGATGCAACAGATTTCGGACACTCAGTGAACAGAAATAATAATAAAAGGATTGAAAATGGATACTACCAAACAGCAAGATACGTTCCGAAATTCAGTGAACCGTGAAATATCCCCCGAATGGTGCCCAAACCTGCCGTAACAATGAATCGACTCTGATAGTATGTCGGATAGAATCAGTTACGTGCATCCTCACCCACGAGTCGATATACTCAATCCTTCAATAATCCGTGGAATAACTATTCAGCACGATAATCGGGATTCATTGCAAAGTGAAGGAAAGGCAAGGGTGCCATATTTTCCGCCACCGCCCGGATAAAGAATACCATCCCCATTCCTGATATCAGAGATTACCCCCGCTACCTTGCTGTTCACCGCAAAGATATCGGACAATGGCAGGTCTATAAGAATGGATATCTCTGTTCCCAGCGTTCCAGTTAGCTCTGAATACAACGCCTGACACTTTCGTGTCAGCAAAGATGATGTGTTCAGCACCGCACTGACAATTTCCCCAAGGGAAACGGTATGAATATAGGGAGGGCGAATGGATGAACCGCCAGTCGAATGAATGAGAGTACGATCTCGCACACCCATTTTGATCTGTCCGCCATCACATGGACAGCGCCAGGAGAACTGTTCTCCCTCAGCACAGGTGAAATGGGTGTAACACCGGGTACACGCAGTACAACTATATTTTCCCGTTTCAGGAAAAATGCCGGCATTCAGGGAAATATCCCCCCTGCAGATATGCTGAATCACCGCCTTTGCCGTCTTTGCATGCACCTCTATCCGCGTAAACTCACGCCCTATTTTGTGCGGAGAAGGACTATGGGCATCAGAATTTGAGAGGAATGGCAATCCATCCAGTTCAGCTATACCTGCCCCATAGGAACTATCTGCAGAAAGACCTAACTCCAGAAAATCAGGAGTCGCTGTTCCATAGCATGCCGCGAGACTCTCAAATTTGCCATACATCCCGGTCCATGGAGTAAAGGCATGTGCGGGTCCAACAATCCCCCCGCAATCATGTACAATTTCCACGATTTTTTCTCCGTCTAAAGAGACATACGGGCGGCCGGATGTCGCGGCATTGTTACTAAAAGGGCTGAATGCTTCAGCGATTGCTGCTGCTGTATCAAGAGTGTCAGCCATAATGAGATGATGCACCTTGCCCTTTGCTTCAATCTCCATGGTTGGGACAATGAGAATACCCTCATCGTTATCCATATAATCTGCCCACAATGAACGCCACCCGGGGTGAAGCGCATCGCCTGTACCTAACATATCAAGACCTTTTATCCGCCCCGCCTCAAGGAGGCGTTCTGGAGACATGGCCTTTGAAACGGCTATAGAATAGGGAGAGTGAATATGAAGATCTGCACTGAGTTGCATCTCAGCCGATGTAATTCAGCTGTTCTGCAGCTTTCGCACTCTCATGTTCGCGAATCTTTTCGACGATCGCTTCCATTTCAGTGGCGCGCTCCTCGAGTTTCGTGGCATCGATGTCAAGACCAATCAGGGAACTCAGAACACGGAGAACGGCATGAGCGCTCTTGGGGTCAACAATATACCCGGAGGTTTCGCCCATCAGGCACATCCCTTCCATTCCGCGCTCTGCTCCAAACGCCAGAATGAGTCCGGATGCACCAAAGATGCCACCACCCGGCTCATCCGTTGAAAAAACAACGCCTGCATTTTCAGCTGATTCCTTTAGTTCGGGAGCATTGACCGCTCCAAATACCTGAATTTCTTCCTGTAAATGGCCGGTTCCATACCCTCCAAGAGCATAGATCTGTTTAACCCCGAGGCTCTCAGCAATGTCCAGATACGCATCTGCAAGGAGATAATGCCCTTCTGCAGAACCACTCTGCACATCGCCTGTGAGAAATGCAATTGAGCGGTCATCTTTATTGACCACATATACTTCATTGCGGGTAAGACGGGTAACGCCGTTTTCATCGATAATTACCTGAGGAGGAAAGAAGATGGATGTGATCTCTGCAATTTTCACTGCGCCAAGTTCTTCAATCATATGCTCAGCCACCAGTTTTCCAACCTGACCTACGCCAGGGAGACCTTCAATGAGAATATCAGCATGATATTTCTCATCGCTGAGCATCTTTATAGAAATATCATCCATAACGAACGTTCCGTCGATATTTTCCAAACCTATCCTGCGGAGAATACCGTGCCGGATGTGCAGTCCGGGTCATTGCTCCACAATGCGGACAGGTAAAATTGAGAGTATATGTTCCATCAGACGGACATCGTCTAATTTTTCCGGCCATTAATTCTTACCAGAACGTGCTTTTCGGACAAATTCTCCCGTTCCGCCGGCACGTTCAACAACACCAATAGCGGCTTTTGCCACTTTGTTAATAGCCCGTTCAGCACTCTTGTAATCGTGTGCAGTCACTTTCACACGGTACTCAGGGGCACCAACATACACCAGTTCAATCTCAACCCCCTCAACACTTGGCTGAGCACTGCGCAACGCACGGCGAATCACATTCACACCGTCTGGTTTTGTAGACGTAAGAATTAGATTACCGGCAATGGTGACCTTGGGTAACTTCACATTCTCAGTGGCAACGACAATCATTGCATCTGCAACCTTCTTATCAAGATTCAGACGTTCAAGGGTTGATTTTTCATCGGTGATGATGTCTTCAAATGCCGGGAATAATGCCCCGTATTCATGATACAAAATCGCCTGTATTGATTCATCATCAGCGCCCGACGCAGTTGAAACAAATGATATCCACTTGCGTGCTTTCTGCTCGTTCTTCCATTCGTGAATCTTTTCTTTGCGCTGATGATCATTCACATCCTTTAGCGAGAGATCGATATGGCCCTTGGATCGTTCAACATGAAGAACTTTGCAAACAACCTTCTGACCTTCGCGGACGTAATCCCTAATGTGCTTAATCCAGCCACGGGCCACCTCTGCTATAGGTATCAGGCCTTCACGTTCATTATATTCATCCAGGGATACAAATGCAACAAAATCCTTTACATTCGTAACCGTGCAGACAACCAGTTCACCTTCGTCAGGCCATTCTCTCTCTTGCATAGAATTACTCACTCAGCTCTTCGATAATTTCAGCACGAAGCTTGGCATTTCCACCAGAAGGTTCGGCCAGAACACTCCCACAGACAACACAATCAACGATGGTGCTTGCCCGCTGGAAGATTAATTGTTCATTTTCACAGTCCGGGCACTTTACTTTGTAAAAAGCGCTCCGGTTCTCTCGGTTAATTCGTACCATTCTAATCACTCCGTGAGTTCAAACTTTCCAGCTCTTACACTACTGCGCAGATGTGCCTTGCCGCAAACAACGCATCTGTATCGGACATTCAGTCGCTTTGTTGGCTTGTCGCCACCAGGGACCTTTGAGAACTTACCCATATTCCCGACTTTACCGCGGCGTGCTTTCTGACGGTCAATCCAATGAAGATGCATACCTTTCCCGCGCTTCACCTTTTCGACCTCATGGATCTCATGTTTCCTGCAATAAGGACAGTAGGTATTAAATTTCGTTGGCATTTTCATGGAATAAGCCCCTTTCTGTGGATATTGAATCCCAATATTATTTACTTACCTTAATATTTAAGGCTATGTTGCGTTCATAAAGTACCTGCGCATTCCGGAGAGGAAGCGACACCAGGTCATCTTTAATAAGACTATATATTCTTCCGTCCGTCCCCATAAAAGGTTCGATATCATCAAACACATGAACAAGGTCATACCCCGAGCCGACCGCTTCAGGACATTCTGCCTCAACGGGAGTTATTTCTTTATCCAGAGATAATTCTGCCACACTCTCCACAGGAACAGGCGGTGAAGTAGCTGGAGGCGCTGTCGGAACGGGTTTCGTTCTCTCAGCCAATGCACCGTCAATCAAAGAATGTCTGCATGCGGCAATTGCTGCATAGATATCGTCATACATCTCCCGCTCTTCAGGAATCATCTTCCTGAGCTCCTGAGCATCAACATACCGCGTATCCATCTGGTTTATGGCCATCTTCAGGATTTTTTTAAACCGTTCACGAGAGATGTCATTGAGCGTTACCGTAAGACTGTCAATCTCATTCATGAGATATGAGCCACGGTCGGTAAGGAAAATATCGATAGACTGGGCCTCAGAGTAGAGTTCCCGTAGTCGTGCTTGCCCTTTTTTAAAAATATCCCGGGATATCGGCGTGAGTTTTCCGCTTTCACGTTCATCCAGAACCACTATCCGCAGATCTTCAAGCTCCATACATATCAGCCCACCACATTACCGGATCAGGAATCCGGAGCTCCGATTTCTCCAATGCCCCTGCAGCAAAGAAAAATTGCCATGGGTATCGGCACCCGGTTAATTCCTTTCTCAATAGTATACACCTGACCCATCATAGGCATTGTGAGAGAGAACAGACATTCAACAGAGACCTCGTTATCGCCAAAATCAGCAACGACTGCATCAACGAGTGGATCGAAACTCTCAAGATCCGCCACTGAGGCCAGTTCAGTGACACGAAAACCTGACCCGCCATGAAGAGAACCTGGTGCACGAATCAGTCGTTTGATGTCGGTGGTAACCGGTTCATCCGTCAGGGCAGCTTTTGAAAGAATCCGTTGTTTCAGGGGTTCATACTCGCCCCCGATGATAGCACGGAGCGCATTGTTCTTCATCAGCAATACGGGTGAAGAGAGATCGTCAACCGACGCTATCACGGAGTCGATTTCTTCATAAAACTGACGTGCAGACCCTTCACCCACACCCTTGAGAGAAGACAGATACTTCACCCCGTCCTTGGCTCCCATATCACGGATGCACTGCAACTCCAGAGAGAGAGATTCCCGATATCGGGCTGGCCATCCGCCGCCCCCACCCTCATGGCCGCTGAGCATAAACGCAGGGTCAATACCAATACCACAGACATAATCTACCAGTTCGCGCCGCTCTGAACTGCCCCATCCCCGAATCTCAAGATCACGGACATGAATGTGATATCCACGACCACCAGAAAAAACGAGTGACATACTGCGCTTTGAAAAACCAAGCTCATCAGAGAGCATATCAATCAGTTTCAGAGTCTCGTCTTTGACCCGGGAAAGCATGGTATCGTATGACACGCCCTGAACAATGTGATCTGCATCCAGATCAAAGATGAGGTCTGCACCGGCCCAGATTTTGTCATTCATCGTGGGTGCTGAGGGAAATTCATAGTACGCAGTTGAAAAAAACATATGACGGGGCACCGTCACACGAACATACGATGCCAGTTCCTCCCGTGACTGAAATGCCATGTGCCGCCGCATCGGTATCTTTGACGTTTCATCAAATGAGATAAAACCCCATTCACGCTGAAGAAGCGATGGCGGCACAGAAACCCGGTCATGCGAGTAATATGCCGCAAAATTCTGTCTGATATATTCACGAGTGGCAGGATTCATCCAAGCCTCTTTACCATATATGGACCTGATCGTTCATATCCATGTCTGGCATAATACGGCCGGACGCCAATCCCACTCATCACCGCAACTGACGAGTACCCATCAGATGCGGCTAACTCTTCTGCTGTTTTGAGGAGGGACGCGCCATACTCGCGGTGCTGCCACTCCCCCGATTCAGTAGCATTTTTTTCCAGAGGAACCAGCGACCCATATACATGAAGTTCACGAATAAGCGCACACCCAAAGAGTTCTTTCCGCCAGGGATTCCCCGGATAGCGGAGACGGACGAACCCAATGAGCGAATCTGACGCGGCGACGGAGATAAAATGTTCCGTGCCCCCGCAACATTCATACGTCATCGTTTCAATTGCCGCCTCTCCCGTGACATTAGTGCGGCCTGCCTCCCGGCAGCGGATACAGCGGCAGCGGTTACCCATCTCATGAAGCCGTTTCTGAGCAAGCTGCCGGAAGTTGCTGTGATGTGAACCAGAAACAATCAACCGTGCCGGGATGTCCCGCTGAACACGCTGCAGGCGGGTGTATTCAGGGATGCAGGACTTCCCGAACGCAATGATGTCAATCAGGTCATCCTCGGGATACGTCGTGTATCCTCCGGCCTCCCACAGTGCCTCAATCTCGGAGCCGGGGGTGACAAGTGTGGGGTAAATCTTGAGAAAATCAGGCCGGTATGAGGGATTTGAAAAAAGCTCTTGAAACATCCAGCGGTCATCATCCATCGTTGCCGAAGGCAGGTTTGGCATGACATGAAAACCCACCTTCATACCGGCATCCCGCAACAGGGTATTTGCACCAATCGTCTCTGCAATCCCGTGTCCGCGGCGGTTATACGCAAGAATATCATCTTTCAGCTGTTGTACACCGATTTCAACCTTCGTCACCCCAAGGGAGAGCATGCTGTCGATGTGTTCTTTTTTGCACCAGTCCGGACGGGTCTCGAATGTCGCTGCAATGCAGCGTGCCCGCGCCGTCTCATTCCTCTGGCACAACTCCTCATACGAAGACAGGTCATTATGAGAAATGTCGCCCCCATATTCATTCATCGCGCGAATGCATTCGCTCATAAACCATATCTGATACGCGGGATCGCGGGCAGTCATGGTGCCGCCCATCACAATCAGCTCAACCTTGTCAATATGGTGACCCAGTTGTTGAAACTGAAGGACTCTCTGTCTCACCTGCACATACGGATCAAATGCATACTGACACCCCCGAAGTGCCGCAGGTTCCTGACCGGTATAGCTCTGAGGCGAACCAAACGGATGATCCGGGCCACCCGGACAGGGCAGACAGATACCATGCGGACAGGGGTGAGGGGATGTCATCACCGCAACAGGTGCCACACCAGACAGCGTCCGAGTTGGTTTAACCTGAAGAATGAGGCGCATAGATTCAAATTCGTCATCAGAGGCTGCTGCAAGGATAACAGAATTTTTAGGAATTTCAGACAGGCCGTATTTCTTTGCAACCTGAATTTTTATCTTCTGAACATCTGCTGAGGTAATTCCTGGAAAAGAAAGCCGGGAAATAATTTCCCGAAAAATAACATGGTCCTGCATACCGATTAATGACCGGCAGTAATCTCATCAGGAACCGCAAACTCCTGATAGTCAAGTGAAGAGAGACCTTTGGACTTCAGGTACATAACCAGTTCATCACCCAGCGTCAGAATAGCTTCCTTATGACAGGATTTGTTTTTATGAATATGCACAGGAGAAATGCAGAAACCATCATATCCGGTTGTGCAAACCTCGTCGCCACATGTTGATTCGTAATACTTTTTCACATGGACAAAGAGCATGTGAAGATGTAGGAGTTCCTCTTTTTGCACCAAATCACCAATCCTTAGCAAGTACTACTAATCAGGAGAACATATAGTTAATTGGTGATCTTTATATCACAGCTTTCACGCGCAATCGGAGCACTCACCGGACTTGCTCTGGGAGATGCATTCGGCGCACCATTTGAGGGGGGTCCCGCCCCAAAACACATCATCCCGGAACCGGGTTATTTTGGAGTAAATCCGGTGATTTTAGGCCAGTTTACGGATGACACGAAGCAAACTCTTGCAATATCAAAATCACTCCTGAAATGTGGACATTTTAACGAAATTGACGCATTAAAAGCTTTGATTGAGGAATATGAGCGGGACCCACGCTTCTATGGCCCCACATCAGGGAGGGTTTTTTCCCTGATAAAAAGTGGATGCGCTCCACTGGAAGCTGCGCAAGTCCTCTGGAAAGAGGACGGTCGTGGCCGGACAAATGGGAGTGTAATGCGAGGCGTCCCTCTCGGTATATGGTATCCTCCACGCGATGTTCGGATGCAAAGCCTCGCGGCTTCCCGAATAACCCACTTTCACCCGGTTGCGTGTGAAGCGTCATCAGTCTTCAACACCACCATATCATACCTGGTGCGAGGCATGGACATCGCACGTGCTGTGGACAGTGCCATAGAGACCTGTGAGAACGCAGAGGTGTGCAACCGAATTATTGACCTTAAAAAATCCCCGCTGAATCCATCCATGGACGCGCTTGATACTCTCCATGCATCCCTTTCCATCGCGCTTTGCACAGATTCGTTTGTGGACGCAGTGAAAGAGGCAGTCATGCTGGGGGGAGACACCGACACAATAGCGGCCCTTTGCGGCGCATTAAAAGGGGCAGAATACGGCAGAGAGTCATTACCAGAGGAATGGATTCTCAAGACCGAAGGAATCGATGAAGTGATCTCTATTGGACGAGCCCTGTGGATCAAAAGAAAAAAGTGATCAAAACGGACTCAAAAGCACTCGCTTCATCCGTTTCCCAAGTTCACACGAGATAAACCCAACATTCTCGATCTCAGCAATGCGGTAACCTGCATTAGGCGCAATGCCTTCAGGATTACAGAGCTCAAAATTAACACAATCACCCTGCGGACATCCTGCCTCGGGAATAATAGTTGAATTAAGAATAGCACGGTCGGCCGAGACGGCAGCAGGAATAGTAGCTTCCACGACATCCACCGTGTATGCACCATCCATATGGACAGGACAGGAATGGAGCGTAGTTGTGCGGACACCAACGATCCGGTAGCGCCGGTTGGGCAGAAGGTTGTGGCAGACCTTCCGGACTTTGCATCCCTCACATTCATGGACCTCCCCCCGATAGACAAATTCAGCACCCTCCCGCGCGAGCGCCTTTCCAATCAATGTAATTTTTATCCGTTCGTCTTTTTCAGTCATATTATACCTCATATAACATTGCAATCAGCTGGCTTGCGACCTCATCGGTGATACCTATATCCAAAATGGTAAACCGTTCCGGACGGATTCCACGAGCAAGGACCAGTGCCTTTGCCGCGGTTTCATCACTAATCCCGATCTCCTTTGGTGTTGTTGGCGCGCCAATCGCTTTGAGCGATGAACGAATACCCCTCCAGTCGCCCCCATGCAGGTACATGGTGATGATCGAACCAATACCACACTGTTCGCCGTGAAGCCCTTTTCCCGGAGCGATCTGATCAAGGGCATGACTGAACTTATGTTCTCCCCCTGACGCAGGGCGTGACGAACCTGCGATGCTCATTGCCACCCCGGAGGAGAGGAGTGCTTTAACAACGGTCCACGCGCTCTCTTCAGAATGGGGTTTTATGAATTCAGCATTTTTACTGATGATCTCTGCAGTCATACGGGAAAGTGCTATCGCATATTCTGATATGGGTTCACCACGGAGCCGATTTGATAGTTCCCAGTCAAGAATGGCCGTATAATTGGATATTACATCTGCACATCCGGCAGCAAGAAGGCGGTGGGGTGCCGAAGCGATAATGCCGGTGTCAGCAATCAGCGCAAAGGGAGGGTTTGCCTCAAGTGAAACACTCCCTCCCTCTACCGGCACAGACGCACGTGATGATGCAATACCGTCATGAGACGCGGCAGTCGGAATGCTGATAAACGGACGGGAACAGTTGTACGAAACAATTTTTGCAGTGTCAATGACCCTACCCCCGCCTACACCGATAAAGACATCAACACCCTTTCCGGCCTCTTCGGCCTCAGCGATGATCTCTGGTGTGATGGTATCGACAATAAAATAATCCGCATCGCCCACCTCACTCGCCAGTGACAGGGCCTGGCTGCCTGCAATGCCCATTGTCCCCTTGCCACTGAAAACGAGTATAGAACCAGACACCTGAAGATCCTTACAGACTTTTGGTAACTGCGCAAGAGTGTCATGCCCAATAACGACATTCCGCGGCAGTTGCATCCATTTAGATTTATCCAAAACAGGTGTTTTGAGTAATTTTATACCATCAGGACTCATGTACTATCATTAAATGATCTGGGATTTTATATACAAATACTACGTTGGCCCGATTTTGAATGGCGAACCCTACACCATTGTTGATACCCTCACCTATGCTATCATCCTGATTCTTGCAGTATATCTCGTATACCGATGGCTGAAAAAGACCGGCATTGACATCGATACGGAATTTATTGTATCAACAATTCCCTTTGTCATTCTCGGGGGTATACTGCGTGTGGTCGAGGATACCGGAATAATTCCCCGGCCGTGGAATGTTATTCTTGTGACCCCATTCATTTTTTTTGTGGTCTTTTTCATTACCGTTACGATACTGGTACTCGCACGGACCATGGAAAAGAAGGGCCTGATCACATC
>LSQX01098392.1_pt1 | contig 17998 bp, 14 predicted proteins | sample 654561 | NCBI WGS metagenome assembly LSQX01 (sample SAMN04489861, study PRJNA283612) | anaerobic digester metagenome | isolation source: 4 biogas reactors fed with cattle manure at either 37C or 55C with and... | place: Denmark: Kongens Lyngby | collected 2014
ATTTTCACCTGGATGAGTAGTCTTTCACTAGGTCGTCCTGCCAAAGGAGCGATCTGTTCGTATTTGTCAATCAGGGTTTTATCAGGATCAGTTTTGTGAATACCCTGGTACAATTTTCGCCAGTTCTCCTTAGTCGGAATATCGTTACGAGAATCCGTAAAATAAAGACAATCACCAGAACTGCCAACAAAATTCAATCCTGGTGCCCCTACGAGGTCGTTAAAAATCGCGTTACCAATTAGCTTCTCTCCGCTTTGTTTCTTTACAAAGCAGAAAAATGAGGAATTGGCCATCAACGCATTAAAATAGACGAATTTGCTATTAATACTAATATTGAGAAAGTCACCAACAACGCCGTCATTGATTCTGTAATCCAAACCCACATTAAAATAATCCATGGGTTTCTTATCATTAAACATATGTCCCTTAAAATTCAATTTGAAGAAAGGGTTAATTCCTTCGGAGGAAACCTGAAAAACCTGATAGGACCAGAACGGGTTGAATAATAGTAAGCCGTTGGTTTTAAACAGGCTTGGCTTCTTTTTGTGAGGTATTGAACTCATTGGACAGTACGCAGTTCTTACAAAGCGAAAGCCCTTATCAAGAACAGTTAATCCTGGTGGATAGGTGGTATCATTAACTATACTGTGATCGGAAGGGGCGTAGCCAAAAAAGTAACCATCCAGCGATTCTACCTCATCAAAGAACCATGATGTTTTTATTCGCTCCTGGAAATCTCCAAATAAAGAGTAAACAAAGAATGATTTTGAGGAGAGGTCATAAATCACCACTCTTTCCCCAATCTCATCAATACAATAGTCGCTTATTGCGGTGTATTCATCCGGACCTTTCCCTACCGTTTTTATCTGTTTAATAAGATCTCCCTCCATATCGAAAATCAATAAGCTGGCACTGGTGCGTTCCGTACAATATATCAGCCCGTTAAATAACTGTACTTTATCAAGCTGGCTGAAATAAGATTGCTGAGAGTCTTTAAAATAAATAAAATCAATTCGATCACTGATTTGCGATAACAGGATAACATCTTTTTTCTCTCCAATATCGAAAGAATAGACCTTCTCTTCATTACGAGAACTGCAAGAAGCAGTTGTAATTACTAGAGCAAGGACGCATAATTGTTTAAGGGGTAACATGATCGTTTCGAATTTTAAACTTAGCGATATAGGGATTTAAACAGCTTATATCGACACTCGATTCGGTTATCGGCAATTTGCCAGCCTCTTGGAGCAGATAAGGTTGAGTGTAGCAGTATATATATGAGCTATCTATAAATAACGGGGTGCAAACAGGAAAGCCTCCCAAATCATTTATGATGTTTGTGCCAAATGAATAATTAAATGGCTCTAAATTGATCAGATTAAAATGCAGTATACCACCTTTCGAATATGCGAAAGATAAGGCTGAACCTGAAGAGCAGAAAAAGTGTTTGCCTGTAATAAAGCCAATTTCTGTGGGCGGTTTGTGGACATAATTTTCAAAGGACCTAAAGAATTTTTCTGGGGGAGACCATTCCCCAAAATCCAGACTAACCATCGGGACTAATCCATTATCCGTTACCCGGAACAACGTATCTGTTGTCTGTAGACACAAAAAGATTCTGCTACCATATCCACACAATCCAGGTGAGTATGACATACTGCTATAAGAGGGATCTATCACATACAACTGATCGACAGTATTAGTAATGGGGTCATATGAGAATACCCCTTGTTTTAGAAGGACTTGATTTTCTGCAAAATTATCGCTATTAGGAGAGTAACAGATAATTGTTCCGTTTGAATTCGCTGCTATCTCATCGACAATAAGGTCAAACTTTTTCTCCATGAGAGGAAGTCCTTCTAAAGAATACCATATTAATTTCCGCGAAGATCGATCCAGGATCAAGATGGCGTTCTTTGTTTCATCGATAGTAAAATCTGTTATCCCTGTGTATTCAAATGGCCCATGCCCAATATTGTGGATCAATCCAATAAGTTTACCTTGGTGGTTAAGGATGAGTAGTTTCTTCGATTTGGAGACATCCGCAACAATAATATTTTCTTTATAGACTAATAAAAGTTCAATTTCACTAACAAGGTTGCCATATTTAGCTTCAATAGGAATAAGCTCACACGAGGATACGCTTTGTGATATATTAAGTGGTTGAGTTTTTTTTTGCACTGTGATTCGTAAAACGTCCTGTTTCTGATCAACTTTGCATGAGCCGATATTAAGGCCAAGGAGAATCAAAAGCAGTACGCAGGGAACAGAATTATTCAAAAGTTTACAAGTCATCTTCATAACAGGACTTGATAAACAGGTGGTGGACAATCGCTATGATAAGCTGATCCATTACAAATATTCGCATCAACACTGGCCACACAGCATTTGACATTTCTAGTCTCTTCCATCCAGAAACTACAAGGTATGCCAACGCCAATGTAATAAACATGCTCAACCCAGACTTTTATTGGAGCGTCTCCTTCAGTTGCATTGAGGTAGATCTTCCCTACTTCACTTTGGGCGTTAAAAGAAAACCCTGTGATAATCATTAAGGCTCCTGCGATTAGAAACTTTTTTATTTTCATGATTCTTGGAATTTGTGATTATTTCGGATGGTTGGCAAGTTCAGGGTCGGGCATGCCAGATGGCAATGTTAGTAATTACATACCCGACAATTCTTGAGGACATGAAAGTGTTCATAGGCTTTTAATTTTTAGTCAAACTTACTATTCACAACTCTTACAATGATATATCATTATATAACCGAAAAAGGAACCCCCCCCCCCTATTTTTTTTATGAGAATTCTTTAAGGGCTTGATAATCAGTTAAAAAATTTTGATGCTGACGATCTGGTATCCAGCCGGATGGCTATTGATCTCGCACTCAGCCAATCGGTCCGCTGCCGATCACTTCTTCGCCATCATGCCAGGCAGCAAACTGGCCGCTGACGATAGCCCGCTGCGGCTGGTCGAAAAGAAGATACACTCCTTCTGACCGGCTGATCAGGGTAGCCTGCTTTAACTCCTGGCGATAGCGGATGCGAGCCAGGCAGCGCCACTCTTCTCCCTCCTCAACGGAACGGTCGGGCCTGATCCAGTGCGTTTCATTCCGCCTGACTAACAGTGCCCGCTTAAAGAGCAGAGGGTGGTCTTTCCCCTGACCAACATAGATGAGGTTCCGATCAACATCGGTGGACAGGATAAAGAGCGGTTCGGCTTTCCCACCGATGTTGAGGCCTTTGCGCTGGCCAATGGTATAAAAATGAGCACCCTGATGGGTTCCAACTACCTCACCCATAGTGGGATCCAGCTGCCAGGGACGGGCCAGGGATGCCAGGTCGGCCGATGATTCGTCAAGAGTAATACCCTTCGGAATCTCGATGATCTCCCCCGGTCGGGCAGAGAGCTTCTGCTGCAGGAAAGTGGGTAAATCTACTTTTCCGATAAAACAGATGCCCTGGGAGTCGCGCCGGGCAGCATTCGCTAATTTCTGTTGGGCAGCAATCTGCCTGACTTGAGGCTTGATCAGCTCCCCAAGGGGGAAGAGCGCCCGGCTCAGCTGCTCCTGATTGAGCTGACAGAGAAAATAACTCTGATCCTTGTTCCGGTCAACACCGGCAAGCAGACGATAAACCTTCCGTCCATCAACCTCCGCTTCTACAATCCGTGCATAATGGCCTGTGGCGATTCGATCGGCTCCAAGCCTGGTGGCTTCCCTGACAAAAGCATCAAATTTAATCTCCCGATTACAGAGGACATCTGGATTGGGTGTCCGGCCTGCCTCATATTCTCTGAAAAGATAATCAACTACCCGCTGTCGGTATTCTGCACTTAAATCAACTTCATGAAAGGGTATCCCGATCTTCTTGGCTACCATCTCGGCAAACAAAAGATCATCTTCGTAAGAACATCCGGCTGATTTTAAACCGGTGGTATCGGTCCAATTCCGCATGTAAAGACCTACCACATCATATCCCTGCTGCCGGAGCAACCAGGCGGCAACGGCCGAATCTACCCCGCCTGAAAGCCCTATGACTACCCGTTGTTTCATCACCACAAAGTTACAACTCCCTGAACCTCACCCACCGGTGTTCATCCAGGATTTGACCGTTCTTGATTACCGAGCGTTTATGAACCGCCTCCAGGCTAAAGCCACATTTCTCCAAAACCCGGGCGGATGGCCGGTTTGAAGCAAATAGATCAGCGTAAATTCTTTGGATATCAGGGTAATTATCAAAAAGATAGGTGGTTAGAAGCTGAACCGAGCGGGTCACTATTCCGTGCCCCCAGAACTCCTCCGACAGCCAGTAGCCGATCTCTGCATTGATGCGGTACACGTCAGGATGGAAATGAGCCCCGATTCCACCCACGGCCTCTCCATTTAACTCAATGGCTAATAATAGATTGTTTTCTTCTGCCAGAGCCATCTGCAACCATCCCTTCCCCGATTCCTCGTTGTAGGGATGCGGGAAAGCATCGCGCAGGTTGATCCAGATGTTGAAATTGTTTGCATGCTTAACCAGTGACGATAAATCCTCCATCCGCCAGGTCCGTAAAACCAGCGAAGAGTCTTCCTTTGATATCAGCCTGAGATCTTTCATTTTCTTATTCTATTCTGTTGCTGCGTGTTATTCCAGGTAGGTGTATCCGTAAAGACCAGAACGGTAGTTCGAGAGGAATTCCCGACCCTCCTCCGCAGTGATTGCGCCTGATTTCACCGACGAGGTGACCCAGGTTTCGACAGTCCTGACCAGCTTTTTGGGGCTATACTGGACATATTCCAGCACCTCCGCCACCGATTCGCCATCAATGACCTGATCGATGGAGTAACCTTTGCTATCTACCGATACATGGACAGCGTTGGTGTCGCCAAACAAATTATGCAGATCGCCCAAAATCTCCTGGTACGCTCCTACCAAGAATACACCGATATAATAGGGCTCGCGGTGATTGAGCGAGTGAACCGGTATGTAATAGGAGAAATTGCGTGTCGAGATGAAATTGTCAATCTTCCCATCTGAGTCACAGGTAATATCCTGAATCGTGGCCTGCCGGTCAGGCCGCTCATCCAGGCGATGGATGGGAATAATCGGAAAAATCTGGTCGATCGCCCACGAGTCAGGTAGCGACTGGAACAGAGAAAAATTGCAGAAGTACTTGTCGGACAATAGTTTAGGCAGATGAAGCAGTTCTTCAGGAATATGTTTGATTTCAGTTCGCATCTGATAGATCTCTTTCGCAATAGACCAGAAGAGCCGTTCGATCTGGGCTCTGGTTTTCAGGTCGAGCAGTCCGAGGCTGAAACGTTCCAAGGCTTCTTCCCGGATTTGTTGGGCATCGTGCCAAGTTTCGAGCATGCGGGTTTGATTGAGCTGTTCCCAGGATTCGTAAAGTTCCTTAACCAGTTCATGGGCCTCTTCTCCGATCTCCTCCTCGTCGTTCCAGCTGGGCTGTGTGGTTGTTTCGAGTACTTCGAACACCAGCACCGAGTGGTGGGCTGTCAGTGAGCGGCCCGATTCGGTGATGATATTGGGGTGGGGGATGCCGTTTTTATCACTGGCGTCAACCATGGCAAAGGTGGCATCGTTGACGTACTCCTGAATGCTGTAGTTAACGCTGCTTTCGCTGCTCGACGACCGGGTTCCATCGTAATCGACCCCCAGTCCGCCCCCGATATCGACAAATTCCACCTTAAAGCCTTTGGCGTGGAGCTGGACATAGAATTGGGAGGCTTCTCTTAAGGCCAGTTTTATCCTACGGATTTTCGTAACCTGGCTACCAATGTGGAAATGAACCAGTTTGAGGCAATCCTCCATTTTGTTCTTTTTCAGGAAATCAAGCGCTTCGAGCAACTCGCTGGATGTCAGACCGAACTTACTCACATCTCCACCTGAATCTTCCCAACGGCCGCTGCCGGAGCTAGCGAGTTTAACCCGGACTCCAATGTTAGGCTTGATTTTATGTTGCCGGGCGATCCGGGTGATGAGTTTCAGCTCATTCATCTTTTCCACCACGATGAAGATCCTCCGTCCCATCTTTTGTGCCAGCAAGGCCAGCTCAATATAGTCCTCATCCTTATATCCGTTACAAATGATTAGTGAGTCGTTGTCTGTATTGATGGCGATCACGGCATGTAACTCGGGTTTTGAGCCGGCTTCCAGCCCGATGTTGAATTTTTTGCCATGACTGACAATCTCCTCCACCACCGGCCTCATCTGGTTTACCTTAATGGGGTAGATGATGAAGTTTTGAGCCTGATAACCGTACTCCTCAGCAGCAATCTTAAAACAGTTCGACATGATCTCGATCCGGTCGTCCAGGATGTCTGGAAATCGAAGCAAAACAGGCGCAGAAACGTCTCTCAGCTGCAATTCGTCCATCAACTCCTTCAAGTCGATTTTGACACCATTCTTCTTGGGAGTGACAACAATATTGCCATTTTCGTTGATTGAAAAGTAGTTTATTCCCCAGCCATTGATGTTATATAGCTCGGCCGAGTCTTCAATGCGCCATTTTCTCATGATTCTAACGTAAAGGATTACAGGGTGTTACAAAGAGTTTAAGTTAATTCGCCTGCAAAGTTATAAGATCCTTTAAGAAAGACCTTCAAAGCCGAACTATTTTCACGATCCGTCTGGCTGGTTGTCTGATAATCAGCCAGGCAAGTGAAATCCGGGATTCTTTGTTTTCGGATAGGTTGCTCGAGGTATGCTTAGAGGTCCAGATCACCAGAGGATTCTGGTTGATAGATGATATCATCAATGACCATCTGGGCCATCCCTCCGGGAGCCGGCCAGCTGACGGTATCCCCTTTTCGATTACCCAGTATTGCCGCTGCCACCGGGGCAAAGATCGATACCTTCCCCTGTTTGAAGTTGGCCTCCTCAGGGTAAACCAGCTGGATTTCCATGATCCTTCCGTTCTCGGGATGTTTCAGCTTCACGGTAGAATGCATAGTGACAACATCCGGAGGTATCTGCTCGGGTTCCACCAATTCTGCTTTTCCAAGCTCCTCTTTGAGAGCGCTGACCTCCTTGATGGACTCAACTCGGTTCTTTAAATGAAAATTGATCCTGTCCCTAAGTCTGAGCGAATCAACCCTGCTAATGATCAAGTTTTTCATATTCATATCTTCAGTTTTAAAAATAAAAAAAAAGGCCAGATTCCTCTGGCCTTCGTATCTTGGAGGAATCACAGTCTATGTTTGAATCGAAGTTGGTAAGACTTTCAACATTGATTAGGATTTTGTGCTAAAATATAAAATTGTATTTGAATTTCCAAACCCTCTTCTGACTTCTTACTTGCTATGACAGATTCCTTTAGAGGTTTTTTTGGGGTCATTTGAATTTGCCGGAACAAACTATATACTGTTTGGAATCGCTGCCTGTAACTAATTGAAAATAAGTTGTCTTGTGATAAAGCCCGCTTCGATCGGGTTTCGTGTACACATAGTCAACCCACCCACTGCCATTCTCCAGGGCACCGGCTAAGATCTCATCACGGAACTTTTTGCCAGCTGCATCCGGCTTGCCGGCAAATGATTTGTTGACCAGCAGAGGATTATCGGCATGACCGATCATGACCAGGTTGCTGTCATAAAAGAACGAATAGAGGGCTGGCTGATCTTGATCTTTGTAGGGGTGAAGGCCTTGGTTCACTTTTATGATGGTTGCGGGGGCATCTTCCTCAAGGTCCGCAGCAGTAAGTTCCACTAAGGCAATTACTTGCTCATCGGTTAGCCCGTCCTCGGCGTACTGAACCACCTGGTAACGATTCAGGATTTTCTCATAGATGCTACTTCCATCTTCAGCTTTATCCATCTTGAGCAGATTCAGGGCATTTTGAAAATCGGTGATCATCTCCTCAGCCGTCTCTTTATTGAAAGCGTAATAGAGCTCATCGGTTCGGATAATAAACGGAGCTCTGAAGTCAGATTCCGGATAACCCAGCGACTCGATAATCAGCTGATGAGCCGCTGCACCGGTGGCGATATACTTGACTTCACGGGTATCCCTTAAAGCCTTATAAAGAGCTTTCATGTCATCGTAAATAACGATGTTAGATCTAAGAACTCCATGATTGAGGAGTAGGTCTAAACTGCTAAAGCCTTCAACGACCCCAGTGAAATAGTTGTTTAGATCAGTAATCTCAGTGATCTCGTTACCGGATCCGGCCATGGAAATTAGCACATCCGTATGGGGAGCAATAGGACCAACCCATTTGAACAGCTCCTCCCTGGCATCGGTTCGAACCATGGAAAAAAGCATCGTGCCCGGGGTGTCCAGAACCATCTCATAGGCCGGGGCCCAAAGTGATACCTCTACCGATGAACGGTCGAGCGAAAGATTCAGCCTCCGGAACAGATCTTCTAAAATATCAACCGACACCCCGGAGGCTATTCCATCGGACAGATAATTGAAGGGTGGATACTCTTCGCTGAAATAGGTGAACTGATTGGGATCTCCGTTCACCGGATAGCGGTCTTTTCGGCATCCAGAGAATACCAGCGAAATGATCAACACGAAAGAATAAACGGGGATTGCCGTAATCCTCCTAAGATTAAAAAACGCTTTCATAGATTCTGATTTAAAAGACTGAGTTAAAGCACCAATTGTGAATGCATGTTACAAAAAAAGAATCAACAAGCCAAATGGTTCATTGCCAGCTATCAGGTCTGGATTTCTCCCCTCAGATAAGTCACCGCTTCCCCAGCAATCTCAATCCGGTTTCCCCGATTGCGGCAGATCAGGTCACCCCCGCGCTCCGATAGCTGCCGGGCAGTTAACTCCTGCTTCGCTAATTGCCTGCTCCAGTAAGGAGTTAGCGTGGTATGGGCTGAGCCGGTCACCGGATCTTCATGAATGCCTACCTGAGGACAAAAAAACCGCGAGACAAAATCAACCCACTCCCCCGGAGCACTGACAATGACTCCCCGAGCCTCAACCTTCGAGAGAGCTTGGAAATCAGGCTTAAGTCGCTCAATATCAGACTGTTTGTCGTAAATTAACAGATAATCCGTTTTACCACGATAAACATAGAGCGGCTCTTTTCCGATCGATTCGATCAGGCCTTTGGGTGCTTCAACCGGTTCCGCTTCATCGAAAGGGAAATCTAGTATATACCGCCCCGATTCCCGGTAAACCCTCAGCATTCCACTGCGCGATTCAAAAAGGAGTTGATCAGCCGGCCACTCTCTCTCCTTGAATAATACGTGGGCAGTGGCAAGGGTGGCATGACCGCACAAATCGACTTCAACCGTCGGAGTGAACCAACGAAGGTGAAAGTGGTCGCCAGCCGGAATGAAAAAAGCTGTTTCGGAGAGATTGTTTTCGGTAGCAATTCGTTGAAGGACTTCATCGTCTGGCCACTCATCCATGGGAACCACTGCTGCAGGATTGCCCGCAAAAAGCCTTGACGCGAAGGCATCAACCTGATAAATTGGATATAGTTTGCTCATAATCGTATGATTGGTATGGTCAATTCAATCACCCGCTCTTTCCCGGGTTGCGCAGAATCGCCGATTAGAAGCCAGGATGCTCGTACACCAATCGGCAAGTCGAATAGGTTAAACCATTTGAGATCAAAAATGAGTTCACCTCCCGCCGAAGCCATTTGTTGATTCAGTCCGATCCCGGTTCCTGGTTGATTGTAGCAACCATAATCGGCAAAGAGAGTTCCTCTGATTCTCATGAGATAGACGAGGCCAAAGCACCCCAAATCAGGATAAAGAATAGGGAAATGATAGGAGCTCTGGATGGTGGCTATCTGGTTATTCTCCGGGATGGCATACCCACGGGGATAGATGAAATTGTCGAGATACTGGTAACGATTGGAGGCACCCTCTACCCGATACCCCCCACTGATGATCAGGTTATGATTCGACAGTATACCCCGAATCCCAAAATCGGTAATTCCTTGAAGTTGAGCCGCATAAATTCCACTAATTGATTGTTTTGCAGATAGTTGAACTGATAGCCCCAGCGGTGTGCTGACAGGCTCCAGGCCTTTCCTTTTCTTAATGGAATAATTAATTGTTCCGGTTATGGAGTGAAGACTCAGGCTGCTTAAAATCGTTGGATTGAACAGCCCCGCCTGCTCGTGATCGGAAATGAAGTCGTACCCGATCCTCAGCGATGCGGCACTCCCAAAAGCTCCCTTGGTTAGGTTCAGCGGTAGTGACATCGAGAGACTGGTGATCTGGTTGATCCTGGTGTTAAGCAGTCTGCCATCTGTGAGGCTTGACTGACCCGGACTGTACACCTGGGTAAATCCTGCGCTGAACACCGGGAAAAGACCACCATAATCAATTCTGGCGGTCAGTCCGGGTGCTCCCTCATTCAGGAACATCGCGAATCCGCCTTCAACATGAAGGTTCTGCAGATAATTGTCGGCTACAGCCACTAACCCGGCTGCCATCATTTCATGCGAGAGAGTCCAGGAGTGAAGCTTCATCCCCTGAAGGATTGGATGGTAACTTGTAGATACAAAATCAGTTGTGTCAATTTTGTCAAGAATAGAGCCACCCTCTTCAGCGAAATAGGAATAATCAAATTGAGGCATCCGATCCAACCCTACAGGCTCCACCACCGATTGCAGTGTCTGGCTGAGATCAGCCTTCACCAGGTGATAACCGTTGTAGTTGTATTCGCAGTAGGCTAGGGTTTGGCCATCCGGACTGACCGTTGGATAGTAAGCACCAAAACGGCTCGAGGTGAGCTGCCGGATTTTCCCGTCTCTCCGGTTGAGAGCATAGATGTTCTGAATTCCACTGTAGCTGGCACAAAAAAATAGATGGTGACCGGATGGAGTAACTCGTCCAATAACCTGATTACAAGGATCGATCAGTCTGGTGATCTCCCCGGTTTGGAGGTCCTGATGTACGATCATCATCCGGCTGTCGCTGGTTTTGACTGAGCTGATCACTCCCGAACCATCAATATCCCAGACCGGGAAGGTGAAGTACAGATTATCCGGATTCGGAAGCAGCCTACTCTCTTCTGAAGTACCGAGGTCAAATATCTTGATACGATATTGTTGATCTGAAGTGGCCTCTAATGCCAGGATTCTGTTGCCTTCGGGCGAGAGCGCTGGAGAGAAGAGCCGTTGGCGGTGCGTCAGACGCCTTTGGTTGCCGGTATGCTGATCGAAAAGGATGATATCAGAATAAGTAGTAGTTTGATAGCGAGGGTGGTACGATATTTCTGACCAGGTGATGAGGGGTCCACTTGCCGAAAAGGCTGCATCCTGAGCCAATCCGGGCATCACGATCGGTTTTTCCCTCCCTTGTAGGTCGATCGAATAAATCTGCCTGGCCTGATGGAAGCTATTTTTGGCTACCAACAACGTTGAATCACCGATAAAAACCGGGTACTCGTAATCAGTGACGATTCTGCTGTGTTTTGATATCGGATCATAGGCAGTGTAAGTTATTCCTTGCTCCTCCTGTTTCCATTTTTGTTGAAGATCCTGCATCGATTGGCGGTAGAATTTCCGGGTGTTTAGTCCGGTAATCTGTTTCAGGGATCGGGAGAAAGGATAGATGGGAATGGCTCGGAAGGTAGATTTTTGGATCACCTGCTGCCAAAGATTGCTGCCCCAATTCTCTCTGCCATAGCTACATAGCAGATAGCCCGCCTCATACTCGTTTGGGACCTGGTGACGATAGGAGCCGTTGCTTACTTTCATATAGGAGTAGGTACGGTCGTTGAGCAATAGACTGCGGCTCAGCTGGGTAAAGGCTGGAATCCGCCCGCGCCCCTGCGGGCTCAAGGCGGTTTCCGTAGCCACTGCATCGCCTTCAAAGTACCACCCCGGAGTAGTGATGACCATCAGGGCTCCCCATCCCGCATCCCCTGCCAGCCAATAGGCGAGCTTATTGACACCTTTCAATAGGTTCATATACTGCAGAACATGCCGGTATTCATGGATCGAAAGCGTGGTTAACCAATCAATCGATCCCAGGGTGGAGGATTCCTGCATCGGCGTGGTGAAAAATTCCGAGCGGAAGGGCATTACCGTGACATAGCCATTGGAGATGACACCCTGGTTGTTGATCAATAGGGTGAATTTTTTGTGATTGGGGCCAATGGTGGTGCGGTTGTGTTGATCCAAGTGCAAAATGGTGCTGGTGACTCGGTTAGCCTGGGATTCCATCCCTTCAGGAAAGACAACCCGGAGAAATGAAGTGTCGATCTTGCGCCAGGGAATGCCTGGTTTGAACTGGCCAAAACCCTGACTAACAGAGGAATAACTAATGAGCAGAAGGGCTAATAGCAAAATTGTGTAACGACAAAAGGGCTGACTTTTCCTCATGATGGTGTTGCTGGAAAAGCCAAATTTAATCTTTATCCGATTAAAACATTTGCCATTGATCTTGCTTGACCTGTCCGTCAACTGAGATTACGATCACTTTCACGGGAACCCGTCTGTTGGTTTGTGAGAGTGCCAACTGAGCAATCTGCAAAAGTCCGTTGCAGCAAGGCACTTCCATGACCATGACCGTCAGGGTATTGATCTGGCTCTCATCGATTAGGATGCGTAGCTTCTCGACATAGCTCTCCCGGTTTGAATCAAGTTTCGGACAGGCAATCGCCAGGGTTTTCCCAGTGAGGTAACCGTTATGAAAGTTTCCGAGGGTGAAGGCAGCGCAATCTGCTGCGAGCAACAGGTCGGATCCGTGGAAATGGCCAGCTTTGGGATTGACCAGGTGCATCTGTACCGGCCAGTGGGTCAGGGCCGATGCCACCGATGGGGCGTGTCGGGAAACATTTTGGTTTTCAGTGGATTCCGGCTGGGAGAATGCCCGGCTGGCTGAGCCCGGGCATCCGCGGGGAGCCTCCTCCTCAAAGCTGATGGCACCCTCGGGGCACTCACCAATACAATCACCCAGACCATCACACATCAGCTCACTCACCAAAACAGCTTTGCCGTTAATGATCTGAAGCGCACCTTCGTGGCATGCCGGAACGCATAATCCGCAACCGTTGCATTTATCTTCATCAATAATGATCCGTCTTTTCATAATTACGATATTTGATGCAAAATTACTGATTGGTAACCACCGGGGGTGTTTCAATTGTTACAGCAGAAAAGGTATGAATTGGATCGAAATTGCTTCAAAATCTCCCATTCTTCAAGGAGTAAGCACCCAAAAGCTCCTGGAGCTGTTTGGGAATCTACAGTTCCAGCTCAGAAGCTTTCAGAAAGATGAAGTAATCGCCCTGCAGGGAGATCCGGTTAACCGTCTGATGATTCTCCTGGAAGGATCGGCCAGGGGAGAAATGACTAATGCTTCCGGTCAGGTTATCAAGATAGAAGACATTGGCGTAACAAAACCGCTCGCTGGCGCTTTCTTGTTTGCACCGGATAATCGTTTTCCGGTAAACGTATTTGCTAATGAGCCTGTTAAAATTTTAGTTATCTATCGAGAAGAGTTCCTGCGATTGCTACGAATGGACGAAACCATCCAGATGAACTACCTGACACTCATCAGCTCGAAGGCTGAATTTCTTACCCGGAAAATCCATTTTTTGTCTTTCAAAACCATCAAAGAAAAATTGGCAGACTACCTGATGGAGCTTCAGACGAGCCAAAAGGAACCACTCACAATACCGGTATCTCAACAGGAATTGGCTGATTTATTTGGTGTTACACGGCCGTCAGTGGCCAGAGCATTCGGCGAATTACATCGCGCCGGAATTATCCGGCTACAGAACCGAAAGGTTGAAATCCTTAAGTCGGACGAGTTAGAAGAGATGACCAAATGATCCGAAATCTTAGGTCATTACTTCAATAGTACCCCGTCAATAATCTGCTTGAATCGTTGTTTGTTTTCTGCGTGATTGTTGCTTGCTCCTGAGGTAAGAGAGGGCTTACCCTCTTTGGGAATAATCAGGTAGGTCGGGATGTTGCGTATCCCAAACAAGGCAGCCAACTCCCGCTCTTTGTCAATGTTGATCTTGTATATGTAAACCTTTCCCGAGTACTCCTTGGCTAACTCTTCCAACGCCGGAGCTACCTTCTTACACGGTGCACACCAGTCGGCGTAAAAGTCAATAATCGCTGGCCTGTCACCCTCATAGATCCACTCAGTCTGATTCTTTTCATAATCCATAACCCGCTTGATAAACTCACTTTTCGTCAGATTAATCACCTGCGCACCAGCGGTGGGCTTCGATGGTTTTGCGGGCTTTTGAGCTGTAACTGGTTGGGCAACCAAAACCGTGGCAGATATCAAAAAAATCGATAGAAAGAAAAATACCTGTTTCATATTCGCTTATTTATCTGATTTACAATCTTTAAAGTGATCTTTGATGGTGGATATGCTCTCTAAATAATGGAATTATATAAATATCTAGATAGAAACACAAATCATGCCATTTTTGTTCAGGGGTTTGTCCGGTAATCTTGTCAGTTTGATTCGAAGAGCAATTTAACAGCGGGGTCCAGGAGGATCTCCCTGGGCTCGAAATCCACGGGTATGACGACAGTTTGGTTATCTGAGCCTATTCGATAGGGGCCGATGATTTCAACCCCCTGATCGGTCACCAATCCAAATTCGAGGGGGAAATCGAAAAGCTGCTCCTGTTTTTGATTAACCTGCACCTCAAGCTCTTTCCGGTCGATCTGGTAGCTCCAGGTGAGTTCGATTACTGGATGACCGCTGACCTGCAACCACTGATGGAAGAACGTTTTGAGATCGAGACCGGAGACTGCTTCCATCACCTGCCGGAAATCATGCGTAAGGGCTGTTTTGTTACGAAATTGGGTGTAATATTGGCGGAGCCCATCCCAAAAGGCCTCTTCTCCTACCTCCTCTCGAAGCATGTGCAGGACCCAGGCTCCTTTTTGATAGGAGTTTGCATTGAGGAGGTTCATGAAATTCTGAACGGTCGTATCAATGACTGGTTTACCGGTTCGTTTAAAGAAGCTAACGACTCTGTTTCTGTTCTCCCGCATGGTGAGGGCCAGCGAACGGCCGGGGATGCAGGAGTCGGCATAGCAAGCTTCCAGATAGGTGGCAAATCCTTCGCTAAGCCACACATGATGCCAATCGCCCTCCGTAACGGCATCACCAAACCATTGATGGGCAATCTCATGAGCCAGTAGGCTGTGCAGACGATTTTGGCCGGAGACTGAATTCTCGTGATAGAAGATACACCCGGAGTTCTCCATGCCTCCAAACCGGGTTCGGGATTGGACATTAGCCAGTTTCTCGTAAGAATATGGCCCGATCAACTCCTGGAAATAGGTTAAAATCCCAACGGCAGGTGCATAATCAAGGAATCCATTAATGCGATCCTTGGCGTAAACCCAGCTCTGGACCGGGATCTCTTTTGAGTAACCCGCTGTTTCCCATGCAAAATCTGCTACTCCAATCACCATTACCTTAGTAGGGACAGGAACTGCCTCAACCCACCGGGAGATACGGTAACGTGCATCCGTAAGGGGATATTCGGATGTTAGTAATCCATTGGATACCACGCGATAATGCTCGGGTGCCTTGACCGTAAAACTGACGGTGGCCTTATCCGATGGATGGTCGATACAGGGAATCCAGTGATGGGCCCGGTTTGGCCAATTATCAGCAAAAAAGGTCCGATCCCCGTGCCGATTAGTTGAAATGATTAATCCATCACTTGGTATGCCTGAGTAATTGATTTCCAGACTGATAGTGTCAGATGCCCGTGGTTCTGCGAGTAATGGAATGATCAGGCGATCGGCCTGGTGCGACCAGGTCACCACGTTCCCATCAAGGAGAATGTTGCTCACCTGCATCCCTTTGCCCGACGGATTCAGGTTGATTAAATCCAATCCCAGGGTATCGCATCCTGGCCTGACGGTCAACAGGATCAGAGCCACTCCTTCAATCCGGTCGGTCGTGTCTTCCAAATGAAGAGTGAAGTCGTAGTGAAGGGCATCGATCCTGGTATCACGTGGATAGCCATCAGTAAACTGCGCAAATACCGGGTTAATGAAGAGCAGGAAACAGAAAGTAAGGGATAGATATGATTTCATGGCCTCTGGCTTCAATTTTTGCTCCTAAGGTAAAGGAAACTCCCATTTTTTCTGATATTTATGCTCCTGAACCTGCGCTTCCACCCAGGGGCGTCAAACAAATATCATATGGAGGCTAATACGCAGATACTTATTGTCATGGTGTGCTACCTGGTGTTTTTGGTGGCATGGGGTATTTATCAGGGTAGAAAAGTCAAAACTGCTGAAGATTATGCGATTGCAGGGCGCAAGCTTCCAGGTTGGGCTGCTGCATTATCAGAGCGAGCGACCGGTGAGTCATCCTGGGCTCTGCTTGGGCTCCCAGGTCTTGCTTATGCTACCGGAATCGCTGGTATCTGGACAGCCATCGGGTGTGTTGCGGGAATTGTTACCGCCTGGGCGGCCATTGCCTGGCGTTTACGGGATGAAGCCGACAACTATGGCGTAACCTCTTTTACCGGATATCTGGCTAAGCGCCACGGAGAAGTGGGGCGCTGGATCCGGGTTATTGCCAGTTTGACAATCGTATTCTTTTTCTTCTTCTATGTTGGCGCACAGTTCTTGGGTGGTGGCAAAACGCTGAATGCCCTCTTTCATATCAAGCCGGCCCATGGAATGTTGATTACCGCCCTGATTATTCTGCCTTACACCGTCTATGGAGGCTTCAGAAGTGTAATCTATACCGATGTGATCCAGGCGCTTGTCATGATTTTTGCTTTGGTCGCCGGCCCAATTATCGGGATTCTCTATATTGCTAAAACACCTGATCTCTTTGCTTCTTCAATTCCTGAAGCCCTTCGTTTGGCCGGTCCCTCTTTCACTAGCCTGACTGGTGTAGCGACTGGTTTTTCAGCCGGAGTGCTGATCATGAGTGGCCTCTCTTGGTTCTTTGGTTATTTGGGTGGACAGCCGCAGCTAACCATGAGGTTTATGGCTATCCGGGATCCCCAACAGGCCAAAAAAGGCAGGAATATCGGCATTCTCTGGACTGTTGTGGCTTACGTTGGAGCACTTGCCCTGGGGTGGATCGGTATCGCGATCTTTGGTCCTGGTACGTTGGCCGACCAAGAGCAGGTGATGCCCTCCGTTATGCTCCAGATCTTTCCTCCGGCTTTGGCTGCTTTATTGATTGCCGGTGCTATTGCCGCCATGGTATCGACAGCCGATTCGTTATTGATTTTGTCAGCTAATGAATTGACAGATAATCTTTTATCTGATAAGGGGGAGAGCAAAACCGGTCGATCGAAATTGATGCGCTCCCGCTTGGTTACTGCCTTACTGGCGGTGATTGCTCTCATCGCCGCCTGGTTTAGCCCGTCAAACCTAATCTTTACCCTGGTGGCTTATGTCTGGGCTGGGGTAGGAGCTCCCTTTTCGGTAGTCATCTTGCTGACACTTTTCTGGAAGCGCTTCCATGGGCGGGCAGCGATAGTGACCATCCTGACCGGTGTGCTGATCACGATTCTGTGGGTCATCACCGGTTTTGAGAAACATGCGGCATTGGTGGTTAGCTTCTTGGCTTCTGCCCTGGTAGCCGTATTATCAACTCTGCTGATCCCAAAGAAAAATTAAATTTACGATATCCTGCTCCAGTCTTTCGCTTCTTTTCCAGGGCGGTTAAGCTGTTCGATGAGGATCTGGTTTTCCGGTTGTTCCAGTGTCGGATCTTTTTCAAGGACATCCTGAGCAGTACGACGGGCAAACTCCAGAATCTTATTGTCGGTGAGCAGATTAGCAATTGATAGGTTGAATGGCACACCACTTTGTTGAGTCCCTTCGAGATCGCCTGGACCACGGAGCTTCATATCAACATCAGCAATCTCAAAGCCATCGTTTGTTCTAACCATCGTCTCGATCCTGGTTTTTGCCTCTTTGGAGAGCTTGTAGCCCGTCATCAGCAGACAGTAAGACTGTTCTCCCCCACGCCCGACGCGCCCTCTGAGCTGGTGTAGCTGGCTCAAGCCAAACCGTTCGGCACTTTCAATGACCATGACGGTGG
>LSQX01076492.1_pt1 | contig 17995 bp, 15 predicted proteins | sample 654561 | NCBI WGS metagenome assembly LSQX01 (sample SAMN04489861, study PRJNA283612) | anaerobic digester metagenome | isolation source: 4 biogas reactors fed with cattle manure at either 37C or 55C with and... | place: Denmark: Kongens Lyngby | collected 2014
CGATAATTCTCGTTATAATGCAGTTCTTCACCTAATAATAAGCGATACAAGTTCTCACATGAATCTGCACCACTTCTAATGCTCATTGGAGCTCCACCACCAAAGCGAGGATTAATCTCAATATACTCAATACCTTTTTTAGTCTTCATTAACTGAACTGTAATGTGGCCAATTGGTTTTAAGACATTCATTAATCTTTGAACGTCATCGATTATCTCTCGATCCTTAACTATTTTTCCTTTAGCAATTTCACCACTTCTAGTAGCAACTCGCAACCGAGGTACAATTGTAACCACATTACTATTAAAATCTAAAAAGACATCTACAGTGTATTCTTCACCTTCCATAAAATCCTGAACCACAGGGTCTTGTACGATGGATAGATAGGCATCTAGTTCTTGTTTATTATGCACTTTATAGGTATCAATGCTTGAACTGCCTGATCTTGGTTTTATAAATAATGGATAATCCAAATTTTGTTTAAGTTCTTCTTTAGAATACAATCTAGGAACTTTAAAACCATTTTCCTCCAAAAATCTTTGTGTTTTTACCTTATCGCGACATATGCTGACTACATCATAATCTGAAATTAAAACCTTTGCCTTAGTAAGAGTTTCTATCTCGGCTTTCCTCTCTGACAAGAGTAATAAATCCGTATCAATCGTAGGTACTATCAGTGCAATATCCTCGCTTTTACAGATTTCGATGATAGAATTTATGTAATTTGGATCACTAATCTTTGGTACGATGTAATGCTTATCTGCAAAGTAAAGGGCAGGGGCAGTATTGGAACAGTCAGCAGCCACAACGCGACTTTTAATTTTCAGTCTCCTGGCAGCACTTTGAAAACACTGGACAAGCTCTACCCGTCGACCTGCACTTAGTACTAAAACATTATATTCAGTCATATACTTACACCTAGCTTCCTTCAAAAAACTCCATAGTAGCAGCAGTTTCTGAATTTATCCCTTCTCTTAAGGTTACTTTCTTCAATGTTGTAAAAATAATCTTCCAATCATTTATAAATGTTACATTATCTACATATTGAACATCTAAGTCAAATTTTTCTTCCCAACTAATTGCATTTCTACCGCTAGTCTGTGCAAGCCCTGATAATCCGGGTCTAACTTTATGCCTTCTTTTTTGTTCCTCATTATATAACTCTAGATATTCTACTAATAAAGGTCTTGGTCCTATTACTGACATATCACCTTTTAGAATATTAAATAATTCGGGTAATTCATCTAATGATGTTGACCTTAAGAACCTACCGAATTTTGTTAACCTGATACTGTCAGGTAATAAATCACCATTTTCATCACGTTCATCTGTCATTGTGCGGAATTTATATAGAGTAAAAATCTTCTCATTAAGCCCCGGTCTTTCTTGTTTAAACATTACAGGACTACCTAATTTAACTCTTACAAACAATGCAACAATCAGAAAAACAGGACTTAAAAAGATAATAGCAAGTAAAGATAATGTTAAATCCATTGGTCTTTTGAAAACTCTTCTATATAATCCACCCTCATTCGGTGTTTGTATTGTCGGATTAATATTTTGCTTGACCTCAGTTTGCATCTATCTCCACAACCCCTTAATAATATCACAAATCTATTTATTTTCTCTGCTCTCCATTAACCCATAAAATCCAATATATCTTTGATGGTTTCAAAATTCTTAATTTGTTCTCCGGATACTTTCTTGCCAAACTCTTCATCCATTAATACAATTAGAGATAATTTATCCATTGAGTCCCAACTCTCTAAATCGTAAAGTTTCATATCTTCATTTAATTGCCCTTCTTCTAATTCCAACATATCTTCCAGTAATGCTAATTTTTCTTTATTAGTCATCCTCTTCTCTCCTTTTGATTTAAATATTTTAATAGCTTTAACAATTTGTTTAGGATAAATATCCTCCGTCTACAACCAGTCCTGTACCCGTAATAAACTTTGAAGCATCACTTAATAAATATGCCATTGCATTAGCAATATCAATTGTTTCTCCCATTCCTAAATACTGACCTTGCATATTCTTTTCTACTGCTTCCTCTCCGGTGTTATCAACGAGTTCATTATACATTTCCGTTTTGATAAGCCCGGCAACCACCGTGTTTACACGAATATTCTTATTAGCCAATTCCTTAGCCATGCATCGCATCGCTGCATCCATTGCAGCTTTTGAAGAGCAATATCCGGTTTTTGATTTATCCCCATGTAGGCTAGCAATAGAGGACATCCCTACAAAACTAGCTCCCTCTCTATAATTGTTCTTTTTAGATACACATCTTATTAATTCTACAAATGAGTAATAATTAATAAGCATCATTTCATGTAAAAATTCGTATTTTGTCATTCTTAAAGGTCTCATTGTGCCTATGCCGGCACAATGCACTAAGCCATCCAATGACCCGCCTTTATCAACTACTTTATTAATGATATTCTCAATAAGTTCTATTTCTTTTAAATCAAATGAATAGAAAACATGTCCTTGTCCTTCTAAAAGCTTTAAAGTATCTTTTAGTTTTTTTTCATCCCTTGCAATTAATGTTAATCTTGCTCCTAATTTGCTTAGATGTATTGCAGTTGCTTTTCCGATACCTGATGAAGCACCGGTTATTAGGATATGTTTCCCCATTAAATCCATCGGGTTAATCATGACTTACTTCCCCTTCCGTATAAAAATCATCAGATACAATTATGGGATAAATATCTTTTGTATCAATTTTCACAGAAGCTACTCCCCATGATAGCCCGATTCCAAATCCTGCTAATAAAAGTTTTAAAGCATTTTCATCTTTATCACCAAATTTATCTGACAATGTCAATGGTATAGATGTAACACTTGTGTTCCCATATCTATCCATAGATATCGGCACTTTGTCAAAGGGAAATTTACATCTTTTCGCAACTTGCTTTAATATAAATAAATTAGCTTGATGCATAATTAAAGAATCATAATTTTTTGATGACGTATTTGTACAGTCTAAAAACTCGTTAATAAGTGTTGGCACTTCAGATATAGTAAAACTAAATACATCTGTCCCATTCATATATAAGTCATAATCAGATCTTTTATTGCCATCTCCCCACATAGTTCTTTCTTTGGGTGCATTAATATTTCTATATGCTCCGGCGGGTATTATTATCGATTTAAATCCTTCTCCGTCAGTTCTAAACCCCATGTCCATTATGATATCTTCGCTAGTCTTTTCTACTAATGTTGCTGAACCGGAATCACCAAACAACATAACAGATGAACTATCTTCCGGTGCTATACATTTGGTTAATGTATCTCCGACCAATAGTAACCCTCTATCAATGTTGCTGTTGGTCATTAAAGAGCTAAGTATCTGTAATCCATAAACGTAACCGGAACATCCTAAGTTTATATCAAATGCAACACAGTTTTTTGATAGTTTTAAACGCTTATGTAGTACACAGGAGGTTGAAGGTACCCGATAGTCCGGCGTCTGTGTAACAAAAATTATAGCACCAATTGTATCAATATTAATACTCTTTTTATGAATTAAATCTTTAGCTGCTACATATACTAAATCAGATGCTGTTTGTTCTTGGCTACACACATGTCTAGATACGACTCCGGTCATGCTGCTAAACCTATTCACAGCTTCTTCTCCGAATATTTCTGAATATTTGTCTATAATTTCTTCTCTTCTAGACGGAACAGCACAAGATATGCCACTAATTTTTAAGTTTTTAAATTTAGACTTTATCATTTTGCCACCCCGTTAAAGTTGAATTATGGCAGAACCCCATGATAATCCCACCCCAAAACCTACTAGCATTACTTTAGCACCTTTAGAAATTCTTCCCTCTGCTTCAGCTCTTTTAAGTGCAATAGGTATAGAAGCTGATACTGTATTACCTGTGTCCTCCATATTTATATAAAACTTATCTTTTGGAATTCTTAATTTTTTTCTCAAAAAATCTAACATGAACTTATTAGCTTGGTGGAAAATAAACAAATCTATATCTTCAACGCTAATATTATTTTTTATTAAACATCTATTAATAGTATCAGGTACAACTTCAATTGAAAAGTTAAATATTCCGGTTCCATCCATAAATAAGTTATCTTTTGAACGAACATAACCATCTTCATCTTCATAATCTGTTGATGTTTCTTGAGATTTTGGAAGCACTGCACCACCAGCCGGAATTATTAGTTTATCTTTTCCACTACCATCTGTTCCTAAATCAAATTCTAAGATTTCTGAATTACTATCTCCAATTACAATTGCTGCAGCACCATCTCCAAATATTGTCCTCACACTTTTATCTAATGGATGTATATGTTTAGAATACATTTCGGACATAATGAGCAACACATTTTTTGCTATATTAGCTTGTATAAGACCTTTTGAAATGGCTAATCCATATATAAACGCAGAACATCCTAAATTAAAGTCAAATGCGCCGGCTGTCTTTGGGATCCCTAGCTTATCTTGTACAATACAAGCAGTAGTTGGTAAAATATAATCGGGTGTCTGAGTACCTAATACAACGAAATTAACTTCTTCCGGCTTTATTATCCCTGTATTAAATATTTTTTTTGATGCTTTAATCGCAAGATCAGATACTGTTTCATTTGTTTCGGCTACATGTCTGGATTTTATCCCGGTCTTTTTATATATTTTATCATCCGACCAATCCGGATAAATTTCTGAAAGTTCTTCATTATCTAATACTTTATCGGGCAAATAGTACTCTATACCCTTTATTCCTATGCTCATATTTCAAAACTCCTTAATGTTAGAAATCTATTTTTTTAGCAGGATTACCCATTACTTTTATATTCTCTTTAATGTTATTGACTACAACACTACCGGCACCAATATAAGCATTATCTCCTATTTTGCGACCGGGCACTATTGTTGCATGACTCCCTAAGAATACCTTTTTCCCAATCTTTACACCACCTGTAATGTCACAATAAGAAGATATTGTTGAAAAATCACCAATTTGTGCATCATGTCCAATCCCTGAATTTAACAAGGTTACAAATTTTCCAATCCTCGCGTTTACAGTAATGCACGAATTAGGATATGCTACAAATCCCTCACCAATATCATTAATACTACCAATTGTTGCAGTTGGATGAATAATACTTTCAAAAATAGCTCCATTTGCTTTTAATAAATTTATAACCTTTTCTTTAATGGCAGGATTCGCAATGGCACAAGCAAAAACTTCTTTATCACTAGGTTGCCATTCTTTAATGCTTCCAATTACTGAGTAATCACATTCCAATCCATCAAGAGCATTTGGGTTATCATCTATAAATCCTTTTATATTCCATCCTTTTTTAACTTCATTAATATCCTTTATCCATTGTAAAAGTTCTCGCCCGAATCCACCTGCTCCAACTATAATTATCTCTTTCATTTTGTAAAATTCTCCTTATATATCAGCACTTTAATATTAATTGCTTAACACTGCCTTTAAAATGTTCTATGGTAACTAATATGTCAGAATTAATATTTTGTTTGACCTGCGTTTGCATCTATCTCCACAACCCCTTAATAATATCACAAATCTTATATAGCTCATCATCTGTCATTTTTGTATCGGATGGCAGACATACTCCATTATCAAATATCTTCTCTGACACATTTTCACCTATATAATCATACTCTGCAAAAAATGGCTGCATGTGCATCGGTTTCCAAATAGGTCTACTCTCTATATTCTCAGCTTCTAGTGCTTCCATAATATCAAGTGGCTTTACTTTACTGCATAAAGTAATACAAGACAACCAATAGTTTGGTTCATTCCATTCATTTATAGGCATAAAACTAATGCCTTCTAACTGTCCTAGCTCTCTTTTGTAGAATTCAAATATATATTTTTTCTTTGATACTCTTTTATCCAATACCTTAAGCTGTCCTCTGCCAATGCCTGCGACTACATTACTCATCCTGTAGTTATAGCCAAGTTCACTATGTTGATAGTGCCTTGCAGGATCTCTTGATTGAGTTGACCAAAAACGTACTTTGTTAATCATCTCTTCATTGTCAGAAATGAGCATCCCACCACCTGAGGTGGTTATGATTTTATTACCGTTAAAGCTAAATATACCATAATCACCAAATGTTCCGGTATGTTTTCCTTTATAATAAGCTCCTAATGATTCAGCCGCATCTTCTATAAGAACTGCACCATGCTTATCACATAGTTCTTTAATCGGATCAATATCTGCGGATAAACCATAAAGGTGAACTACAATAACAGCTTTTGGTGTATACCTATTAAAAGCTTCAGCTAAAGCTTTCGGACACATGTTCCATGTTTTATAATCACTATCTATGAATACAGGTGTTGCATTTTGATATATAATTGGATTAGCTGTAGCGGAAAATGTTAAACTTGGGCAGAATACTATATCCCCTTTACCAACTCCTACAGCCTTTAAAGCCATATGTATAGCAGCCGTTCCGGTGCTTAATGCTGCTGCATGTTTTATGCCTACTTTAACAGCCAACTCTTGCTCAAAGCTGTCTACGTTAGCCCCCAGTGGTGCTACCCAGTTAGTATCAAACGCTTCTTTTATATATTGCATTTCGTAGCCTTCGTCACTCATGTGAGGGGAAGACAGATATATTCTATTGTTATTGTTGGCTGAGTTTTTTATTTCTATGGTAACAAGTCCTTTCATTATTTGCTCTTCGGCACTTTTTAGTTTGTCAGTATTATTATACATTACAACCTCCTGATGTCTTAGAGCTTTTCCTAACCAACTGACCAACTAATCAAAACATAGCTTCGCCCTTTCGTGTAAACTATGACTTTACACTACACAGGGTTTGCTATGTGGTTCTACAACCGGTTGACACGCACGAAGCGGTGATCACTGTATATAGAACGTTGTATTAATAACTGTTTTAACTGCTAATTCCAATATCTATTACACTAAGTGATATTTTCTGTTTTCTGCCTGCAAATTCGAATTCTACCCAGGCTCTTCTTTTGTGTCTGTCAAGTCTTACTACTTTTCCTATGCCGTCTTTTAGTGGACCGTGCGTTATTTTAACGGTACTTCCTTCTACAAGTGCTTTTGAGGGACCTATTCGCCCTTTATACTTGTACAACCATTCGGCATATTTAAGGTCTTTCCCCGCAAGTTCTTTTGTCCCATCTTCATAGGATAATATTTTATATACATCGGTTATTGTTTTTATTTTGTCAAATTGAGGTTCTTCTTCGGTATAAATAAAAACGTATCCGGGTATAAGCGGTCTTTCGCAATCTGTCCATTGTCCTTTTTTTTTCTCCATCAACACCTTTACCGGTGATATTGCAGTTATGCTTGTGTGCAGTGTTGTAATGTGCTTAACAATGGTTTCTTCAAGTCCTGTTTTGCAGAATATACAATATGTTTTCAAATGCTATCAATCCCATTTAGTAGATTTATACATTTTATTCCTTGGTCTGCATACTTTTGTTCTTTTTCTATATGCCAGACTATAATCAGTGCTTTTGGGTCGGTTGCTTTCTCTTTTTTTAAAAACTTTACTTTTGAGAATTCCTTTTCCCTCAGCAACGGTTTAAATATTTCGGATATTTCATCTTGCTCATTATCTATGTATATGTTATAACCTTCAGGGGAGTATTTCTTGACTATGAGCGCAAGTTCTCCTTTAAGGGTTAATACATGTTTTACAGCATTTTTTATATAGTAGTGGGTTCTTTTGGTATTGCGAACAATGCCTTTGGGCGTGAGAACATAGCGTAGTTTTCTAGGGCTGATTTTTTCCATTTTAATCAGTCCTTTTTTTACTAAGCTGTGGATGATGTAATTGATTTGTCCCAGAGATATGTTGGTGCTTTTTGATAGTTGTCTTTGTGATATCTCTGAATTCTTTGATATAATGTTTAGAATTCTTCCCTCATCTTCCATTGTTTTACCCTCTTTACAGCTATCGTTCATTTTTCGAACCTTACAATGATTATAGTATAATATAAAAAGCTTGTCAATAGCTTTTGTAAATTTATGTATTTAAGTTAAAATTTGGGGTTACTGTTCAGAGGTAGTTATTAATTAATTCTCTGCACCACAGTGTTCGTTTTAAACCCTTTTTCTTGAAGGTCAATTACTAGCTTTTTCACTAGTAAACATTTAATCCACCTCCCATATAACATTTTATTTTCCCAACAACCAATCCAATGCATTAATCCTCTTGATGCCATCATAGTCCGCTACCGGATCATCATCAAGAGTAAGAAGATATTTCGGATAATGGTCAGTAATCTTCTGCAATGAGCCAAGCTCACGCTCAAGCGTTTTTTTATCACGCACACTTGCAGCAACTTGAAAATAAGTGATGCCATCCTCATTCATAGCTACAAAGTCAACTTCAACATCACCAATAAGTCCGACATATATATCATACCCACGGCGCAAAAGCTCAAGATAAACTACATTTTCAAGTATGTGACCTATATCCGTATTGCGTTTTCCTAAAAGCATATAACGAAGACCAATATCTACAACATAATATTTTTCGAGAGTCTTCAAATATTGTTTGCCTTTGATATTATAACGCTTCGCTTGATAAATCATCAGACTATCTAATAAAGCCTTTACATACTTTTCAACGGTCTTTTGGTCAACCTTTCTACCATTAGAAGTCATTGTATTTGCTATTTTTGTGGTTGAAAGCTGATTTCCAATGTTATCAAATATAAATTTCACAACACTTTCTAACATCATTACATCGGATATTCTGTATCTTGCGACTACATCTTTCAGTAAAACTGTATTATACAAGCTGGATAAATACTCGCGAACTTGTTTTTCGTTGCTATTATAATTAAGTATATAGGGAAAAGAACTGTGTTCTATATACTGTCTGTATTTTTCACCCACAGGAATGTTTTCTTTATTGCCTAGACAGTATTCTTTAAAAGATAATGGTAGCATTTTTAGTTCGATGTATCTTCCTGAAAGAAGTGTGGCAAGTTCACCGGACATAAAGTAGGCGTTTGAGCCTGTTATATAAAGGTCTACATTTTTCTTTATAAATAAACTATCAACGGTTTTTTCAAAGTTTTTTACATGTTGGATTTCATCTAAAAAAACATAGTTCATCTTATCGGAATGCAATTGTCCCTTGATGTGGTCATATAAATCACGGTAGTTGTGCAAATGTTCATAGTCTATATCTTCAAAATTTATTGAGATAATTAGATTTTTCTCAACTCCACTATTTATAAGGTATTCCCTGTATAACTCAAGCAAAGTTGATTTTCCGCATCGTCTAATGCCGGAAATCACCTTTATAATTTGTCTATCCTTTGAGCGTATGAGAAAATCAAGATATTCTTTTCTTGGTATCATGAAAAACACCTCCAATGATATTTTAACCATTATATAGTGGAAATATCCTTTTGTCAATATGTTTGCGGATTTTAATCCCGAAAAAGGTGGGGGAATTGAAATATGACCAAAGAAGTACAGAGACGTGTGGGTACAGTTACACGGGCGATTCGTGAATCGCCCCTACGAAAGCATGCTTCTTAAGATGCAGATTCTTCTTTTATTATTTCTTCCACTATGAAATATAACTCCCATATGCTTATGGGCTTAGGCATGAATTGATCTGCACCGGCATCAATTGCATTTTCTCTGTCACTTTGCATTGCATATGCAGATATAACTACTATCGGTGTGTATTTATTTTTTTCTTCATCTCTTTGCCTTATTATCTTAATAACTTCGAGACCATTCATATCGGGAAGTCCTATATCTACTATTACGATATTAAGCTTTTGATTTTCTAAAATATGAAGTGCCTCTTCCCCTGTGTCGACAACTATGACATTATAGTTCTTCTTTTCTAATGCCTTTTTCTGCATAAATTGATTAATTGGGTCATCTTCTATTAAAAGTATAGATACATCTTTATATGACGCCATTTTTTTTATCTCCCTTATTATTATTTTGCTATGTCATAAGTTATTGTCTTTTACCTCCTTAAGTATGCGGTCATGGTGTATGAGTTTCTTCGCTAACGCTCAGAATGACAAGTAAAGGGTCAGGAAAACCAAAGGTGCAGGCAATCTGTAAGAATAAGTAAGCGCTTTCATTAGGTAAAATACTAAATAGCAGGGTAGTTTGTACAAACAAACCCCCCAGCCCTTCGGCAGCCTCCTATTAGGAGGCGTAAGGTGGTTTTGCATGGCTCCTTTGGGTTCAAGACCAATAAGCGCGGGCGATTCGTGAATCGCCCCTACAGAGGTGATTGAGCTTTTAGCTTATTTTGGTATACGTAGGCACCATTCTGCTTATGAAGTCACAGATAAGGTCGCCCTTTGATGCTCCTTCACCTCTATCATTTTCCATTAGTATTGTTCTTAATGATGTTATTTCTTTCATAAGTGTTTTGTAGTCCACCCTTATGGGTTTGCCTATAAATATCTTTTGATGTTCAGTACCTTTTACCCCTTCTTCTGCTAGGAGTAATTCCTCATAAAGCTTTTCTCCGGGTCTTAAACCGGTAAATCTGATATCTATATCTATGCCGGGTTCCATGCCGGACAGCTTTATTAAATCTATAGCAAGGTCAACGATTTTAATCGGCTCTCCCATATCGAGTATGAAGATTTCGCCACCTTTTGCCATCGCTCCTGCTTGTATTACCAATTGAGCAGCCTCCGGTATAAGCATAAAATATCTTTTTATCTCAGGATGAGTTACGGTCACCGGTCCTCCAAGCTCAATCTGCTTTTTAAAAAGAGGTATTACACTCCCATTACTTCCGAGGACATTCCCGAATCTAACTGCGGTATATTCCGTCAGGCTATGTCTACTCATATTTTGAATTATCATTTCAGCAACTCTCTTGGTTGCTCCCATTATATTAGTCGGGTTGACTGCTTTATCCGTAGATATGAGTACGAATTTATTGGCGCCGTATTTATCTGCGCACTGAGCTGTATTAAGGGTGCCAAATATGTTGTTCTTAATTGCTTCGGTTGGGTTTGCTTCCATTAAAGGTACATGCTTATGTGCAGCAGCATGGAAAACAACGCTCGGTCTGTATCTCTGAAATACATTTTCAAGTCTATCCCTATCTTGAACAGACCCTATTAATATATCAACATCAAGCTTGTCTCCATATAGATAGCTTAGCTCGTTCTGAAGGTCATATGCATTATTTTCATATACATCAAATATGATAAGCTTTTTGGGCTTATATGATGCTATTTGTCTGCATAACTCAGAACCTATAGAACCTCCGCCCCCTGTTATCAGCACAACTTGATTTCTTAAATATCCGGAAATTTCTTCGTTATTTAATTGAACGGGGTCTCTGCCCAATAAGTCCTCAATATTAACATCTCTAATCTGTTTAATATCTATCTCACCGTTTATGAGTTCCTTCATACCGGGAAAGGTTCTCAGATTACATTTTGTTTTTGTACATATGGATAGTATTTCTTTTATGTCATCCTTTTTGGCAGACGGTATCGCTATAATTATCTCATCTATTGAATACTTATGAACAGTTTCTAATATTTTTGTTCTGTCTCCTATTACGGGAACACCATGAATACTTGACATGCTTTTTGCCTTATCATCATCTATTACTGCAATCGGTTTACCGTTTACAGGAATATTTTTTTTAAGCTCTTTTATTATTGTAGAGCCTATTTCTCCTGCACCTATTACCATTATTCTCTTAAAATATTCTTTGTGAGAGATATTGATTGACCTGAATTTTCTTGTAACTCTGTATGCAATTCTGCTTCCGCCTATGGATAAAAATGTGAGCATCCATATAATCGGATACACACTCATTGGAAACCTTTCGCCTGTAATAGTATGAAAAACAAAGCCTGCAGTAGCCCCGGTCAGTGTTGCAAAGAATACTTGAAGAAGCTCTTCGATACTCGCATACTTCCATAAGCTTTTATACAAATTAAAGAAATAGTATATCACTACCTTAAGTATAGTAAGAACAATAGCGGTTCTTAAAAATAAATTAATATATTCAACAGGAATTTTCCATTCAAATCTCAACAAAAGCGCTATATATACAGCTATGTTTGTAAGTATTATGTCTAGTAGCAAGAAAATAATCTTCCGGGATATGATTTTCATCTTATTCCTCCATGTAAAAATTAGGAGATTTTGCATTCTTCCTTATTTTTTTAGCAATAATGTACTCTTCTTTATATTTTAATACATTTTCAATTAGAAATCAAGTACTATTTTACAAAATATGTTATTTTTTTCTAATTTGTTGTGCAGGTAAAGCACGGGGAACGATCCCGGTGCTTTACCTGCGGTCATTCGCGTTGTTCAAAGTAGGGGCGATTCACGAATCGCCCCTACAAACCGATATATTTTAAGTCTATTACTTTTATTTTTCCCCCGTATTCCATTAAAATAATCTCACTGTCCTTTTTTATGGTTATGTTATTATTTCCGAAGTCTATTATATAACCGCTATATGGTTTCTCTGTTTTCCCTCTGATTTCAAGAACGTTGTTTCTTACCTTTATACCAAATTCAGGAGCATACCACCCATTGGTTTCTTCTCCAAACAATAGGTCTTGGTATTCTGAAAATATCGGTTGTATCTCTGCAAACTTAACGCTGTTCTTTATTACATCCCAATGTTTACTTCTTCTAATCTGATAATCAGGATGCGCATGAATATAGTTATTAATCTCTGTATTTTTTTTGACTATAACTTTATCAAGCACAAGAAGTATATCTTCAGTCGCCCATAAAATACAGCGCATATGAAAATCATTTTTGCAGTTAAAATAGCTGCCTCTAAACGTTAATGAACCGTTAGGCATATCTATTAAAGCACCTTCAGGTCTGCTAATTCTTTTTGCAGCCTTGAAGCTACCCGCGCATTGAAATTGTTGTGTATTATTTATTGATACTGTGTTATGAGCTTCTGTGCTACGAAAACAATTCTTCCATTTCTCTTCGTCATATTGATATGTACCGGAATTAACTATAAAGGGTTTCCCATCAACGGCTAATTCATAGCTTAATGCATCACAATGTGCACGATGTGATAAATAATGTGCCCCTAGTTTACCACAGGATATAACTGCTTTTTTGTTTCCTTGTTCAAGTATAAAATATCCGCTGTATTTAAAGCTTATTTTCGGTCCCGCTTTTAGGTTCCAATATTTTTCTACGGTATGAATTAGAGAATCAAGATTTTTGCTGATATTGATAGCACAATTATTGAATAGCGGAAGTCTCCCCATGTCTGTTTCTATAGAATATGAACAGTCAAGCATTTTTTTAATATATGGAAGTACTTCTTCTTTTATTTTTATATCTGCATTGTCGAACCAATATTTTATTTTAATGAGTCCTTCAAGAACTATATTATGATACATGGGACTCAACTCAAAATGAAATCCGTCTTTTAATATCTGGGTCTTCATAATTGTATTCAGTTCGCCTGCAAATTTTTTAACTTTCTCATGTTGCTCAAAAAAGAGTGAGCCTGCAATTAAAGCCCTTATATTTTCAAAATAATTATATCCCGAAAAGCAGTCTTCCATATTATCGTATATATATCTATAATGAATGTATATGCTTTTAATTAATTTTTGTTCAAACTCCGCATCCTTTTTTATCGCATTATAAAAAAGCTTATATCCTGCAATCCAATTAATAAGTCTTATAGATGCAGTAAGTGGATACCAGCCATCTTTTTTATTAAAAGGGTTGTTGTCTATCCAGCTTTCTATCAATTCCTTATATTTATCGTAGTATTTGTCATCTTCTTTTTTAAGATATGCTTCTGCAAGAATATATGTATAATCGAAATAGTGTAGATTATCGCGCCAATGCTTTGATATCTCCGTGTCATTCCATGTCTTTGTTATATCTATCTTTATTTTCCTGTTAATAAAAGTGAATATATTACCTAATATCTCGTCTGCATTAAATCTCTTAAGATAATCTTTGTTAAAATCCAAATCATCGAGAGCACAATTAAATGTCTCACAGTGATTAGGCATTTTTTTTACTCTTGTATAATTATTATATGAAAAAATAGATTTAATTTTTTTCACTATTAGATATTTTACTTGTGAAGTTGTTAAACATCTCATTGTCTTAATATATAAATAGTTTCTTTTCAACTATTGTCACCCCTTACAATATAACATTGCATGCCAATTCTTCGAGCGAGCTTGACAAATCAAGCCCCTACATGGTTTCTTGATTTACAGTATACCACTTATATTTACATTAAGCAATTAAAAAATTTTTTAAATTTTGTTATAAATGCGGCTTTCTTATCATTTGTTGCACTGTCCCATACTGTCTTATTTCTGCCTCCGTTTTTAGCTAAGTATAACATTTTATCAGCTTTTTCGTATAATTCCCTTGAGTTATCTTTTCTGTCGGGAATTATTGTTGCACCTCCGATACTGATTGTCAAACATCTTGATATCTTTGAAAAATTATGTTCTATCTTTAATCCATGAATACCCTGGCGTATTATTTCCAACGCATTGTATGCATTCTCATCGTGTATTTCAGGTATTAACACGGCAAATTCTTCTCCTCCGAGCCTTGCCGCAAAATCCGAAGATCTTTTTAATTTTTCTACAATAACTTGACTGACTGCCTTTAAAGCATCATCTCCCATTGCATGACCATAATGGTCATTGTATTGCTTAAAAAAATCTATGTCCAGAATCGCCAGTGAGATAGGGGTTCTGTTTCTGACAGCTCTCCTCCATTCAAGTTCAAATCTTTCATTGAAGCTTCGTCTGTTAGGTATCTCTGTTAACCCGTCGAGCATGGCTATTTTCTCAAGAAGTTTTTTTTGTGTTGCCATCTTCAAGTGTGTTTTGACTCTGGCTTTTACTATTGCAGAACTAAATGGCTTTGATATATAATCCAATGCGCCAAGGTTTAATCCTTTTTCTTCATCGGCAGTTCCGCTTAATGCAGATATAAAAATAACGGGGATGTCCTTATGCTTGCTGTTATCTTTAATTAGTTTTATTACTTCATAGCCATCCATATTTGGCATCTTTACATCCAATAATATCAAATCCGGCTCTCGTTCTTCTATTTCTTTTATTGCTTCATGTCCGGTTTTGGCAAGTATGAGTTCATACTCGTCTTCGAATATATTTGACAATATCTGAAGGTTTATTTCTTCATCATCTGCAATAAGAATTTTCTGTTTCTTTATATCCATATTAACCCTCCTTGAAACCATATTGCCTACTGCTTATCAATTAGTTTTTCCTCCAACTCTTTAATTACTTTAGAAAACTCATCGGTAAAAGCCTCCAATTCCTTGTTAATGTTGTTTTTTTGATTGTCCCTCAGCTGCTGTTCAAGATCGATAGTTTTCTCGTATAAAGACATTGCTCCCAGATTACCTGATACACCCTTTAGGCTATGCAGTAAATTCAATGCTGTATCTACATTGCCTTCTTTGAGGGCTTGTTCGATTTTTTCACAATGTTTAGAAAAATCATTGTGAAATTCATTAATAAGCCTTACATATAGTTTCTTGTTACCACTAAGATTTTTAAGTACGTTCTCAGTCTCTATTGTATCAAAGTCCAATGATATTTCTTGTTCTTGCTCCTGTTTTTGTTCATCGGCGCTTATTTCCTTTTCATGTTTATCATCAGATACTTTATTACCAATCCATTTCGTCAAAGTTGAATACAGAGTTTTAGGATCAATGGGTTTATTAATGTGGTCATTCATACCTGCATCAAGACTTTTTTCCCTGTCCCCGGTCATGGCATGAGCTGTCATTGCCAATATGGGTAAATCCATGTCCATATCACGTATCCTCTTTGTTGCCTCTAACCCATCCATTTCAGGCATTTGTATATCCATTAATATCAAATCATATTCTTTTTTCTCCAATGCTTCAATTGCTTGTATGCCATTATCCGCTATATCTACGCTTACTTCTGCTTTTTGAAGAAGTTCTTTGGCTATCTGTTGATTAATTGTATTATCCTCTACTAATAATATCGACGCGCCTGATATTTTCTTTATACTTTCATCTATCAATACTTCTTCTTTTCGTTTTTGGTTATTAATTTTAAACCCACCTTTTGAAAGAGTACTGATAATTGTATCATATAATGTTGACTGATTAACAGGCTTCGTTAGGTATCCGTCGATATTTTCAAATAACGGGTTCTTTTTCGCCTGATTCAAATCATAAGCGGTAATCATAAGTATGGCAGGAACTTTTAATAATCCTTTTGTTTCTTTTATCTTGTATGCCGCTTCTATTCCGTCAATACCCGGCATCTTCCAATCCATCAGAATTATATCGAAATCTTTGCCTATTTTTTTGTTATTTATAATTTCAAGTGCTTCTTCTCCTGAAGAAGCTGTTTCAACTTGCAGTGAAAACTCAACGAGCATAGATTGTAATACTTCCCTTGCAACATTATTATCATCTACAACTAATATTCTGGTCCCCTTCAAATCAGTTATTGGTTCTGCAAGTGTCTTCTCTTGTTCTTTTCCTACTTCCAGCTCAATAGTGAAGGAGAAAGTGCTCCCTTTTCCAAGTGTACTCTCTACCCATATTTCTCCGTTCATCATTGTCACTAAGTCCTTACATATGCAAAGTCCCAGGCCTGTTCCACCATATTTGCGAGTTATGGTTTCGTCTGTTTGCTGGAAAGGATTAAACAACTCCTTTATCTTTTCTTCGGATATTCCATCACCTGTATCTTTAATTGAGAACAGGAGAAGAACTTTATCTTCTTTTCTTCTTAATGTTTTAGCTGATAATATTATCTCACCTTCATGGGTAAACTTTACAGCATTGTTTAAGAGATTAATAAGTATTTGTTTTATCCTTAGCGGGTCGCCTACCAAATAATATGAAATATCCGAAGAAAAGTCGAATACTACCTCTATCCCCTTTTCAGAAGCTTTTAGCACAGTCATGTCTGAAACCGATTCAAATATTTCGTCCACACTGAATTCTGTCTTTTCAAGGGTTATTTCCCCCGCATCCATCTTTGAAAAGTCAAGTATATCATTAATTATCCCTAAAAGTCCCTCGGCTGAGCTTTTTATTTTACTGATATAATCTGCTTGTATAGGCGTAAGTTCTGTTTGTTGAGCTAAATATGCCATTCCTATAACAGCATTCATAGGTGTTCTCACTTCATGGCTCATATTGGCAAGAAAATTACTTTTTGATCTGTTTGCCGCCTCTGCTTCTTCCTTTGCCTTGATAATTATTTTTTCGTATCTGAATATCTCTAAAAAGCCTAATAAAAATAACAATGTCGTAATTATTATTGATATTTCTATGATTAATACACTTTTATTTTTTTGTGCGAGCTTATTTTCTAAAATCTCAATTATTTTTCTTTCGACAAAATTAGAAGAAGTAGTAATCTGCTGCATCGTATTTTTTCTTGTATTTAATATAAGCATGTCCCTTAATTCAATATCTTTAACTTCATCAAATGAATGTAATTGTTGTTCAAAGAAGAATTCTCTCATTGCTACAGCATATGAGTAGTAATTGGCATATACTTTTCTGATGTCTTCTGCTTCAATCGGGCTTATCCTTCCGTACTTTTCTAATTCTTCATAAAAATTTAATGACCTCTTGTCTGCATACTCGGAATAAATATCATCTTCAGCTGTTATTGCACTTTGGATTAACATACCAACGTTAGATAACTCTTGATTTATACGATTTAAATATTGTATACTGTCAATAATATTGTTTAATTGACTATTCATAAAATAATATGAAAAAACAAACGAGAATAGTATAAAAACCATCAATATATAAAATATTGTTCTTTTAAATTTAAACCCTTTAAAATCTACTTTTTTCATAATATCCTCCAATAAACCATAATTAATTGTTTTACTTCTATATATTCTACATAAATTTACAAAGTCCTTTTTTTATATGTGTTTTCCTTTTAAAAAGATTGAACATAAGCTTCTCCGTTAACTC